>JAEEGL011705326.1_pt1 | contig 22263 bp, 40 predicted proteins | sample 9134231 | NCBI WGS metagenome assembly JAEEGL01 (sample SAMN16246548, study PRJNA631951) | gut metagenome | biome: gut microbiome; feature: rumen; material: fiber-attached | host: Bos | place: Iran: Karaj | collected 2018-10 | reverse complement strand
GTTTATTACAAAAATCAAACCATTGCAAATGTTCAGAATAATGATTATTGTTCTTAATTTTGTTGATTTCGTAAATTAATTGTTTTTTTAGATTATGTGAACAGTTTCTGTTTTTAAAAACAGCCATTCTGAGTTGTAGATAATATAAGTCTTTATAACTATCTAAGGAAAAAACTTTCTTTGGTATAGTTTTATATATTTTCGACAACATCTCTGATGATACAGATGGATTCAATGCAAAAGCCCATGCAAATCCATCCTTCAGTTCAGTTATATTCTTCTCCTTTTCTTTTTCTCCAAAAATATAATTGAATAAGTGCTGTATTGTTTCTTCGTAAAGATATTTATTCTGACATACATCTAATAGAATAGAACAATCACAATGTTTGGATGACTTTATATGGTCAAGTATATAACACGTTGTATCGTTTATAACACGACAGTTTGAACTATCATTAAATAATGCAGTTAAAACATTATTATATAGAAAACCGTTTGCGTACTCTACATTTGGCCAGTATTCACCATATTTATGAATATTTTTACAATGATCTCCTACTATGATTTCGGCAATATTGGGATACATATCTTCAAAAAGTTCTATACATTCACCTAAAAACCTTCCGTAATTAATACTATGTATGTCCTGCAACCGTTCATCAATATCTATTGTTTTATCTGTGATATTTAAGACATATTTTCTTATTGGTTCTTGTTCTATATTAAAAAAATCATAATTATAGTATATAAAAAGAGGTTTATTATTTTTTATTATATTGAAAGCTTGAACATATTCCAGGTCATAGTCCTTCATGTCTTTTTCTGTTAGAATGTCTTTTTTAACTTTTTCTATAATATTTTCATATACATTTTCCTTTTGAATTCTAAATTCTTCAAATCGTTTTTTTATATCCTCGTAACTAGGAGCTTCTGAATAGCTAAAAAATTCTTCATAATCATAGAACAATAAATTTATCTTAGACTCTATACATGGTTCAATATACGCTCCCCTATCTACCCATCTGAATTTCTCATAGCATATAGACAGGCCAAATCCAATATCGTGAGGGTATTCTATAACTTTTTCTGTTATATCAATATAAGTATCTCCGGCTTTGGCTCGTTTTCTATCATTTTCCTTATTAAGATTTTTTGTATATATAACAGTATTATTCTCTGTTACTCTGTGCAGCCAATCTTTATATTCTGCAAAAGTGAGTCTATCATTATTTATATCTCCCATCATATCTCCAATCTTTACATCAAATAATTTACATAGAGATACAAGTTCACGAGTGTATATGCGGTTTACCCCTCTCTCCCACTTTTGAACTGTAGTAGGATGTACATGCAGTGCCTCTGCAACTTCAAGTTGCGTCATGTGTTTTTTATTTCTATATTTTCTTATATTTGCTGAAATATTACGTTCTATATAATCATTGTTCATATACATTCCCTCATCTCTTATGTATATACAAATTATAAGTAAATATCAGTGAGTAATAAAACGATTTATAATCTGTTTTCACCAATCTTTCCCATTATTTTCATAAATCATTTTTTCTCCAGACTCTCTTCATCTTTGTTCCTATAATACTTTCCCATGTATGATCGTACCTATCTGCCATTTCTTCAGCTTTTGCTACTGCTTCTTCCCGGCTCAGATATATTTCTTTTCTTTTTCTGCAGTATATATCTCCGTGATCCAGTAGATCATATTCTTTCAGATTTCCTCTAGGGACATTCTTTATCGTAGCTGCTATCACCTCATAGTGATAATCTCCCTTGAAGTTTTCTATTATAATGTAGATCTGATCACCCTTTTTAAGCATATGTTATTGTCCTTTCTCCTTCTTGTAATTCTCCCACAACTTGTCTATATGAACCTTCAGCTCCTCTTTTGTGAGAAAATCTTTCAGTCCTCTCACCTGTATGAAACCTATTGTTTTGTTTGGATTTCCTTCCAGGTGGTACCAGATCATATATTTTCCATTTTCAATATAATGTTCGGCAGTAACATGCCTATGGGTTACTGAAATCTCTTTACTCATATATCAACCTTTTACGTGTCAATAAGTTTAGACTTTGAGGAAGTCACCCGACTTCGACTATGGCTAAGTCTACAAGGAATCTAACCTGTACGTACCTATTTACAAACCGTCATTCGTAAAGTCAGTACTGTTATACATGACATTGGCCACTATTATGTATAATTTCCTCAAAGCCTAAACTTATTGGCACTACTATAATCCTTTACCACTAAGCTCACTTACAGTTTTTTATATTGATATTTCTTCTATTAATTCTATTATCTCGCCAGTGCTCTTGTTTTTGAAATTTTCATATTCTTCAGGCGTAAATGCCAGTTTCATCCCCTTACCTATAAAATCACTTACCGTTTTTCCTTCTATGAGCTCCCAGCTTTCCACATGCTTATCCTCTATGTTCCACCCCTGCAGCGCATGCCACCAACCGGTATAAGTACATATCAGAGCTTTATAGAACAGCGGGCTGGCATTCCCCATCTGTTTTACGACAAGGTATACCGGAGTGTCTGGATACTTTTCGTAAAAAACATCCAGGGCCGATGGACGGATACTGTCTATCAGTGTCCGGTCAAATTCCGGCATAGGTATAATCTTTTTTGCTTGTGACATTTTTCTTTCCTCTTTCAGGCTCCCATAAGCTTCTTATAAGTTTCATTTTCTTTTTCTACTAAGGCTTTATATTCTTCTTCAGCCTGCTTAACCTGCTTGTCGAATTTCTTTTTGAGCTGTTCAGCATCGTATATCTCGTCATGCCATATCTCTAATATGTAATTACAGGCCATATCCAGGGCTTCCGTTACAAGGTCTTTATATATACCATCTTCTGTCTGATTCTTGATATTTTCTCTTTCTTCCCACAGAGCTTCCAGTCTGTCTCTTTCAGCTTCCGTAATCATTTCCAAGCCATAACATTCCTGAATATCTTCAAAACGATCATAAATTTCAAGAACTTTGAATCTATCAGAGTTAAGAACAGTATCTTTTTCAACAGCAGCTTTCTTGCTCTTTGCTCTTGTCTTTTGTTTTATGTATCTTGCCTTTGCGTCATTAACGAGGGCTTTGGCCTTGTTTGTGGCCTTTTTCTTTTCGTTAGCCATTTTCTCTATTTTTTTCAGTTCGCTTAATACGATAATCTCTTCCATACTAATCTCCCCTGACCTTTCTGAACGTTACATTTTTATTTTCTCTTGCCCCGATAAAAACCGGTTCGATCCGGTTGACTTTAAGTGTGGTCCGTCTTTCTCCTACCCAGTAGCGATGCCAGTGAGCATATTTGAAATGTGGGACAGTCAAATTCTACTTAATTGTCCAATGGCTGATTACACTTCTGTGCATCCAATGCGGCAAGGATCCTTGCCATCATAGGCAAATTTACATCCTTCACAAACACAATTATTCCAATCGGAGCAACATACATGCCCTTTTTTATCCATATCTTCGATACTATAATGTGTTGCGTGTCCGCCTTGGTCTTCAAGCCATTCAAGGTAAAGTTTTTTAATAGTTTTTTTGTAAATATTTTTGCAACACTCTGGCAATTCTACAAATCCCACAAACCAATCTGTTCCGCCATCAATTTCAACAAATGAAATAGATGAACGGTTTTGCATATATGTATTTAGTTTATATGCCATTTCTTTGGTTTCTTTGCGAGTATATTCAATGTCCGCGTCATCTAGTTCTACTAAAAATCTGATACTTAACATACCTTATTTTCCCTTTCAAACAATTTCTTCTGTATCGGCTGCCTGAGACTTATATTCTTTCATCTTTTTTCTGTATGTTCTGCCATATACCACACCGACATCATATATCTGAACCACACTCCATTTATTTTTACTTTTTGAGACGGAGTTCTTTTGATATAAGTGTTCTTTGTATAGTCTGACTCCGTGATCTGAAGTTCGTCCATGGACAGATAACATATAAGCTGAAGTAGTCAACAAAAGCTTTTTATTATTCATGTAAATTTGACAGCACATCCTCTATTCTTTCTTTATAGCTTGAAAGATATGGATCTTCACCCTGTCTTCCGTACAAATCCTCTGCTGCTTCATCCACTGTTCCATTTTCATCAGGCATCCATACCCGAAAAATAGGCTTTCCATCCTTATCTGTCCTTTCCTCAAGTCTTACTGCCGGATTTTCGTTCTCGAAAAGCCCATAGAGCATATGGTTAATGCGGCAATACTAATCCCAATCACTTTACCGTTATTATTTTTTAATATCTCATATTTCCATTCATCATAGTATCCATCATAATCTAACCAACTATTCAAAAAATCACTAATACATTCTTCGTCAGACTCAATATCTTTTACTTCATTCAAATAGTAGTCCTGATTAGATTCGAATTTTAATTTTGGTTCTTCCCATGATTCCCATTCTTCACTATCCGAATCTGGTTCTTCGCAAGCTTCTTCGTATGCATCTTCATCTTCAAAACCATTTGCTTCCCATACTTCTGAACGAAGATACTCTAATCCATTTTCACCATTGAAATCGCAATCTGAATCAGATAAACAACGTAATGCTTCTAATAAACTATCTCTATCTCCTGCTTTAACTTTTGTTGATATATGTAGTGATCCATATTTGCTCATTTTTTTACCTCCCTTAAAACCATATTATTTTATTGCTTCTTGTAATTTCTCAGCAATTTCCATTAGTGTATCCTTTGCTTCTTGACAGTCATCAAGCAGTTCTCTTACTGTATTGGGGACTCCATCTATCCCTCTCATATTTACATACAATTCAACTTCTTCATCTACATCATAATTTTCAGCTATCTCTGTAAACTGCTTTACAAAATCTTCAGGTGTGCCATCATAATCAAATTCCGTTGGGATATCCTGATCTGCTGTATCTGTCCAAAATTCGATCAAGGCTTCTGTTTCTGAGCCACAATAATTAGTGTCATATTTAATGTTCATGTTATCTAATACATTATATATCTCTTCCCATTTTTCTTGTGGTGTCATATCATTTACCTCTTTAAAAACATATTGTTGTACTTGGAAGGATATATTTTACCTTATATCCTTCTTTTTCAAGCTGTTCAGCAGCAACATTGAAGCAGCCATCTGAATCCCATTCTTCTTCATTTTCTCTTTTGTAATTACTAATTGCATCTTTGATTCTGCTAACTGTTCCATTTGTTAATCCATCAGAATTAATTTCCATTATAACGGTAACATCAGTACCGCATCCATCTACATCAACATCTTTAAATTCTATATATGTCATTTCTTTCACCTCCCTTAAAAAAGTTATTTTATTAGTCCCGCTTATGATTTCCTCTAAACTCTTCTTTTGTTATTTCTCTAATTTCTTTGATATAATCAGAACCGTATCCTTTACTATGAAATTTTATAATAGATTTTATTGCACCTTCTTTTGAAAATGCATATACATCTTCCTCGTAATCATAACAAGCATTTATACTTGCATACGGTGGAATCCTATGCATTATTGCTCTATAGTATTTTCTTTTGCGTTCTGTCATTTATATTACCTCCCTTAAAAATCTAATTTTATAAAATTGCATTTTCTATCATCGCCCAAAGTGTTTTATCATCACAGTCATAATCATCTGTTGCGCACTCTTCTGTATTACCAAATTCATCCAATCTTTCAACCGCAATTTCCAAACATCCATAAGTATTGTCTATTACTTCAACCACCAATGTCTTTTCGTCTGGAAGTTCATATCGGAGTTCGTCTTTGCCCTCCTTTTTTATCACGGTCTTAATGTCTTGTATAACGTTTTTAATTTTCATTTGATTTACCTCCCCTTAAGATATTCGTTTCCTATTTCCTCTCTTGTCTAATTGATATCCCGACTTCAAGTCATTATATATATCCATTATTCTCGTCTTACCAGCTGTGATATATACCGTGCTTTCTTTTCTTCCGCCTGGATGATACTCTTCTCTTATCTGATTTCCGAACTCGTCATATGCCTTACGATTGCTCAATTCCACTGTATGATTACTAACTCTGTAATTAACTCCATCAATATGAAAGTAATAACTGTCACAAGTTTTACTATAATTAATTCCATTTTCATTACAGAATGTCTTAATCTGATCCATTGTTTTAGCAAATTCACGAGCTGCCGTTTTACTTGGTTTCCATTTTTTGTATCCCATTTTAATTTCCTTCTTTTCGCTTCTATATATATTATAACATATATTCCGTATAGTGTAAATTATGAGCTACATTTTTATATAAAAAATAGCTGCAGAATCAATCTGCAGCCACATCTGTCTTTTTGTTATATTATAATGTATACTTGTTCGCCTTTACTTAACAGGCTCTTCAACTTTTCATAGTTTTTAAACTAAAACTCTGTTATTATCTCTATACATAATGGATCAGTTGTTTCATTTCCATCATCATCATAGTCAGCGTCAATAACTGCTATGCGTTTAAAATTCTGCGCTTTCGCCATACTAATCGCTTCATCCTTATCAAAGCTGCCAGATCCTAAGTCATTATCCTCTTCATCTCTTAATATTGCATACCAAAGTTTTTTATTTTCCATTGTTATACTCCTCCTTCCCTTAATACACATAGTTATCCCTTCCTGTTTTTCAGAAAATAATAATTAATTATTGACGTCGCAATTTTGCGTAAGCCTTCAAAATATCTAGCCCTATTGCTTCAGGATCATAATCATTAGCTTTAATAATCAATCTTATTCCATCTGGGGTAAGAATTCTCCCTTTTATTACATCCGTTTTGTATTTTTGGAACTCTTCATATTCTTTGTCTGTTATCTTCTTCATTTATAAATTCTCTCTTTACTGTATAGGTTTAGGAATTACTATATGAATGTTTACTTCTTAACATGCAGAAAAGAAGTTCTGACATTGACCTCTTTCTTGGCCCCTGTCTACACGGAATAGCCGTCCAGAATTTCCAGTCTGACACTTTTCCATCAAAATCTGATGGATTTTCAAATTCTGAATATAGAGTATCAGTATCACGAATATCAATATGGTTCGGAATAGCAACCAAGATGCCATAATACTGAGAAGATTCTGGATGCTTTTCTGTAAGATATGCGGCAAATTTACCTTCTCTGATATCTTCCTGCAACTGTTTATATGTTGCCATAGTGGTGACTATATAGTTTTTCTCACCAAAAAAGTTAAGTCCATGATTACTATAAACATCTTCTATACATGACTTAATCTCATAACACACAAAAATACCCTTTTCTATGTCGGAAGAGTAAACAACTCCCCCTGGAATGAATTGCATCACATCTACTCTTTTGACATTTGTAGTACCATAATCAAGAGTTACTTCTTTTGCGTAGTATTTTCTGTCTGTTAATCTGTCTGAAATCAGTATATTCGTAAGTAATTCGGTTGTCTCTTTCCTATTCATAATTATTCTCTTCTAAAATATCTTCTCTAATTTTTTCCATTATCCTTATCAATCTCTTGATAATTATTCCAATACCAACCACCACGATAGATTCTTGAAGCACTGTCATTGGTCGGAAGATTATTCTTTATGAAATTTTGAAGTTCATCTTTATCTCTGATTTTTGCATATCCAACCATATAAATCAACCTTTTACCTTAATCAATTATTCACATACTTTCTAGACTATGCATTTAATTCCATATATGTCTTTTTGTTATATTAAGTTGTTATGATGCTATCTTTACTGATAATAAGTTTTCTGTATATTCTGGTGTCAGCCAGAACTCCTGACCTTTTTGTTTGATTATATTTCCGTTTTCATCAGATACTACTGGATTATTTAAAGAATCACCTACAATGATGACACCGCTGCAGCCGTTTAGTGATAGTTGTATATAGGACATCATAGCAGCTGTTCTATTGATATCCTGACCTTCAAAATAAGCATATTTCTTGTAATCTATTCCTCTTCTTAGCATTTCTTTTGCACCAGCCAAGAGGTTTATTCCAGCTCCTACACATGGATCACATATGCTGATGATTCGTTCTTTGTTATTCTTTATGGATATCTCAAGATCATCCAATTCGGCTTTCATAGACATTTTCACCATCATTTCGGCTACGGTCTGTGGTGTGAAGAATTGTCCTACATTCGCATTTCCGAGGTTTAATCTCATATAGATGTCTCCCAGGAAATCTTCGCATGGATTTTCTATACATGCTGAAACGATTATTGAGAATAGTTTTGTTATATTTTCTCTGTTATCGAGTCTTTTAAATGCATGGATATACTCTTCTTCTCTCTTCTGCCATATTTCTTTATTGAATTCGTTTGCGTTAGCTATTGTGATTGCAACTATCTTTATTATATTTTCCCATTTTTCTGATAGAGATAAATGTGGAGACATGGCTGATATAGTATCTATGAACTCTTTTGTGTATTCTTTTATCATTTGCTTAGCTCTCCTTTATATTTGCTTCTTCTTCAAAATCGTAAACGATTCCTCCCTTACAGATATTTTATATCATCCATAGTCGATACTGGACGAGCTGCATAATCAATGTGATAATGTGCAAATGAGTTGAAAGCGCAAAGCTCTCCCACAGGATTCGTCTGTATTTCATCTACACTCATGGTATTCATGAAGTCATCTTCCCATGCTGCTTCATCCTCTTTTCTGTCTTCCATAACAAGAGAAAAAAGATAAGCCTTGACCTCTTCTTCCGTACCATTCACCATTTCGATGGAAACTCCGTCTGCATCAGTGTTGTAAATGGCAACAATATAATCCTGTTTCATAATGATCCCTCCTTATCTTTAAGGTTATTTTATTTACAGGTTTTCATTGATGGTATCCTCGATTTTCATGCAATAAAAATCCTGACCATCATCAATAAACCTTGTAAGAGGACACTCGTATTGTACGTCTACGCTCTCAGGAAGAGAAGCGTATTCCTCATATAAATCGCTCATTGTATTTTGTACTTTTTCTATAAACGTCTTAAGTTCTGGAGTCATTTTATTTTTCATAGTTTTCTCCTTTTCTAATCAAAACATTATTTTACTTTTTATAAATCATAGCAGCTCTCTTCTACCATTTTATGCGTACTTTTTCTTAGATGTTTTCTCGCAAACTTCATCTTTTATATCAGTGGTTCTACCCTTAATTATTGCCAAAGTGCTTTTTGCGTCTCTAAGGTGAGTTTCGATATTTTTCTGAGTATCCAGGATCATGATAGATTTTGAAACGGTCTGTCCAACCGCATTTTCAATGGTGTTAACCTTCTGTTCTACACGTTCAAGCTTCTGATTAGTAACCTTGATTTCCTTAATCAGTTCCTTGAGTAGATTGTTGGTTTCACATTGACCCTCATACAAGGTGTTGATTCCGACAGTAAGAAGGTCAATCTTATCATTATAATCAGGAGTGCAAGTAGAAGCGGGAATATTATTATTCTTTACTTCTTCCTCAATCTTTTCCTCAACAATCTCCGGCTCTATAATAAGAACATCATCATAATTAACATCAAGAAACATACACAGCCTTTTTAATTCTTTCTCACCTATAAGCTGTCTTTTAAGGCAACTACTGATGTAATTTGAACTTCTCTCAAGTATTACCGAAGATACCTTTTTACCAGAAACTCCCTTTTCTTCAAGTTTTTTTGAAATAATTTCGTTATTAAACTTAACTGCATTCATATAATCACCCCTTTTTATCCTTACATAAAGATAAATATTTTTTGCATGAGCGTAGCTTCATTCTTCCTTTTGGATAATATCGACCATCGTTTACACAATAGTTGAGATATGCATCGTTAGGTATAATTCTGTTTCCTTTAATTGGATTATTGTATTTATCTGTAACTTCCAAGCAAAAGATGTAGTCATATGGACTTCTTTTTCTAAATATATAAAATCCTGCCTCATTTATACATCTAATTACATTACTAAAATCTTCATGTGTCATAGCTCTTTGAAGTCTTAATAATAGATCATCCATGTTTTTTCCTCCTTTTGCTTAAAACTGTAAAACTTACAATCAGATTATTCTAATTCCAACCTCATTGTTTCGGTTTCAATCTCGTTTTCATTCCGTGCCTCCTTTAATATCAATATTTGAAAATATATCTTCTGTTATTTCTAATATTTCATTATATTCTTTTTCTGTAGGATGACGGAATCCTGTATCGGAACCAAGGCTGTTTTTATAGACCTCGTATCCGTTTTCACATTGCATTACATATATATAACCATCACCATCAAAAGGCCGCTTTACACATACACTTTCATCTTCAGTTATAGAGACAGTTGCATAATGATCCCCATAATCTTCCCATTGTTCTGTGACTTTTGTCATACCATCACCACCTTAAATATTTATCATGTCGAGGATTTTTTCATCTGTAAGTGTTCCAGGATTTAGCAGCCTTGGACAGAGATTATCCTGAACATGTTTTTTATCTCCTAATGGACACCTCTTGCAGTCTCCATTATGCTCCTGGCAGATTTCTCTCACTTTTCTTAAAAATAATATCGAACCTTTCATGGTCCTTCTCCTTTCTATTCATACCAACCAAAGCGATTCCATTTTACCGGCTTATAAAACTTTTCATATTTCTTTAATTCTTCATCCGTATTATTGTTATCATTATTCTGGATGATGGATTCTTTGTTTGTGTTGCTGTTAATGTATATTTCCTTCTCTATTGCATTCATGTCCTTTTCTCCTTATTCGGTTTCCTGATTTACTGCGTAACTGAATCTATATTCCGCACTCTGATCTGTGTTTTCATGCATAAAGATATCGAATATCTTGTTGGCTATTCTTTTTCCCTGCCAAAGCGATATGCATGCTGATTCGAGGGTGCATATGGACGCTGCTACATCTTCGTATCCAGTTTCACTATCTTCTTTTTCGTAAAGTGTTGCCCTGAGCAATGGTTCATCTTCGGGATCCTCGTCATCATATTCGCCATAATATCCCTCTCCGGCAAATCCCAGGGTTACTTTGTATCTGTCATTTGATACTTCAACGTAGTTATCTATCATTGTGTCAGCTGTATCGTGAAGAAATTCTGTTATTGGGTTCATAACTGTATCCTCCTTTTTTCGCTTCTGTATATATTATAACATATATTCCGTATAGTGTAAATTATAAGTTTAATTTATAATCAAAGATGGCTGCAGATTATTCTGCAACCACCTCTGTTTTTACGTTTTACCACGTATCTTTTACCTGTACACCAAAATTAGTTAGTGTACTTGTTATCTTAGCCATCAGGTCATCAAAATCACTTCCGTAAATGATTGCTTCACCGGAATCTCCCTGGTGTTCATCATTTGGGATATTTATTCCCTTCTCCTCTAGAAAATCTTCGAAAACATCGATTATGTTTGCCGGAAGTTCTTTTGTTTGTTCGTTTTTATTGGAACTGTCTGGGTAAACAATAGTCCTCTCTTCATATAGATCGAGGAATATTTCATATCCTATCTCATTTCCGTAAAGGTCGTTTCCTCCATCTTCTCCAACACATATGAGTTTATAAGCGTCATCCTTATTTTTACTATTAAGGAAACTATTAAGTGTCTTTATCAAATCTATATGCGTTTCGTTCCCTATCGGATGCCATTTTGTGTACCAGGAATATATAGTTGAACCGTCTTCCATTGTCTTTACTTCATCCGGATCAAAATTCTGCCAATCATCCTTATGGCAACTTGTAATATATTCATTTACCTTTTTGGTCACGTTCTTTCCTGCCTGAAGGCCAACTGTATAATATTCTCCCATTTTACATCACTCCTATCGTCTGGTTTTTAAAAGGTTGAAAGTCATCCTGGTTAGCGTTTTTTGTTTTTTCTCCGCTATTCAGATGAAGCTTCTTTTCTCCTGTCTTATGATTCACGTAATAAGTGAACCATCCGTCATTCTTTTTAATCCAAACCTCGTTTGTTTCTTTCATGATGATTTCCTCCTCCTTGTTAAAAATCTTCCTCCCATAAATTTGGATTTTTAAGTTCCTGGCCAAAGATGTTGTACCATTTTTCACATTTTGGACATTCACAAGCACCCATATAATAAGGATAAAGCTCAAATATCTCACCACAATCACATTTGATGAGTTTACCGTGCTTTATACTTTCCTGGTGCTTTTTTATCCTTGGTTCATGAAAGTATTTGCTGTTATCAATGCAGAACTGATAACTTCCGGCTGCAGCTGGGTTCAGTTCAGATAGATTTCCGTTTTCATCACATGGAAATGTGAATCCACAGCCTGGATCCTCTTTTCTGTCAAAATCCAGGGTGTAATAGATTATCTTTTCGATGTAATCTTCTTTTATTATCTTCATACCAAACTCTCCATCCTTTCATCTATTTTTTTATAAAACTTTGAGATGTCTATATTTTTCTTTGTTGAGTTATCTGTTATTATGACTTTGCTTATATCTACATCTTTTCGCTTTAAAAATGCGAGTTTTTCTATTATTCTCTCCTCTGTCATGACTTCGTAATAGTAATTTGCTCCTGGGGATAGCTGAATATTGTATCCTAGCCATGTGAAGTCTTCTATGTTGAGATTTATAAAATTTCTTGCTTCGATATAGATGGTGGCTGCAAAATCATACATTTTCCTCAGATACTCTTCTCCTGAATAGAGGGTTTTTATTGTTCCGATATGAACGGTATCACTATCTTCTGCACTATACTTTCCTTGGATATACACATCTGTATATATTCCTTCGTTTGACCCATATGCGGTTCTTGTGAAAACATCAAATTCGTAGTTACGGATATATGAATCTGCAGGAGCGTATCCATTTGAACCTGTTGGATATCTGTCTGCTGATACATATTCGATGTAATCGGGAACTTCTATGTTTTCAGTTACTTTGTTAAAAAATTCATCAAATTTGTATGGGTGTTTTCTCATTTTTATTTCTTCCTCCTTGTTTATTGGTTGAATTTTTACACAGTGATCTTTTCTTTTTTAAATTCCTCCTTTTTTTCTATATATGTATTAATTATTATGGGTAAATCTTAAGACATTAAAAAAAGACAGGTTCTTTCGTTTTTCCTGTCTTTTCTATTCTGGGAAGGTTATCAGATTTTTGTTGTAGAGGGCTATTAAACCGAATGTCCTTTCCTTATCTTTAAATTCTATTGTTACATAAGGAATATTGGTATTTTTTATTATTCCTTCCCCAAAAGCCTTGTGTATCACTACTTTGTTTTTTTTGAAACATTTGATGTAGTTCTGATAATCAGTTTTATCTGCTGGTGAAGGTTTTGTTATATTTTTACTGAAGATGTTTGCGGGTTCCGTGGATGGTATGAATATATTTACTGTTTCATTGATAAATGAGCAGTCGTCTCCTGTATCAAGCAGAATCAGTTTGTTTTTTGCTCTGGTTATCCCTACGTAATACATCCGCCTTTCTTCTTCATATATCTTCCTGTCTTCATTGGTAGATCTTTTGTCCGGTATGCTTTCCGGTATTATCCCATCTATGACATCTAGCATGTATACTGTATCATATTCCAGACCTTTACTTGAATGTATAGTCGAGAAGATGATGTTTGTGTCTGCATAATAGTTATTATCTCTGATGGCATTCTGTAAGAATGTTAATCTGTCATAAAATTCTTCGTTATCCTTACAGAACTTGGCTATTTCTATTAAGATATATGATTTATTTTCTCTTATATGCTTCTTTTCAAGGTATTCTCTGTATCCGGTAAGGTTTATGATCCTTTTTATTGCATTATCGGGCTTTATGGTAGCTATGCATTTAAGGTCATATATAAAATCATTGAGCTTGTCGGTCTTATATTTATTTTCAAAAGATATCTTTTGGATTGTAGTTGGAATGCTTATGTCGTTTTTCTCACTTACCCTGCAGATTGTTTCAGCTTCCTGCTTTGATAAATACAGGTTCATCTTATAATATATCTGCATGAATAAGTCTCTGTTATATGGATCATCTGCAAAATGCATTATATCCAATATATCCATGACGATCCTGTTAGTGAAAAACAGTAATTCGGCATTTTTTATTCTGTAATCAATGTTTTTTCTTTCCAATCTGTCTATCAGAGGGATTATGCTCTCATTATTTTTATATAATACAGCTGTTTCTGTGGTTACGTTTTCTAGTTTTTTCTCAAGATAAGTATACTGGGCTGCCCTGGTCGGCAGTTCTTTTACTTTTATCTCTTCTCCGCTATCTCTGTGGGCCTTCATGTATTTTTTATGTCTGTAGATGTTCTTTTGTATAAATCTGTCAGCTGCCTCTACTATTTTAGCGTTGGATCTGAAATTTTCTTCCATTACAAGTATATTGGCGTTCTTATGTACTTTGTCAAATTCCAGGAGTGCATCCGGGTAAGCAGCTCTAAAAGCATAAATACTCTGATCCTCGTCTCCTACCATAAACAGGTTATCGTTCTTTTTTGAAAGCAGGGCTATTATAGTGTGCTGGATCTTTGATGTGTCCTGTGCTTCGTCTACACATATATACTTATAAATATTCTGAAAATAATCTAGTGTTTCAGGGCTTCTGAGAAGGATGTTGTATGCGTATCTCATTTGATCATCATAATCCATGAGTCCTTCTTTTTGCATTTCCTGGTTATATTCTTTATAGATGCTGCATGGATCAATATCAAACTTGTTGGAGTAATTTTCTATCTCTTCATTACTTAACATCATATTTTTGATGTAAGTAAATGCGGTAGAAACGTCTCTTATTTCGCTTTCTGTTGGATAGGTTTCTTCTATCTTAATATATAAGTTTGAAATGCGTTGGTTTTTTCTTTTTTCATCGCTTTCTAGTTCAAAAGGTGCCTGGCCTATTTTTCTTCCATAATATGCTATTATCTTTGCACATATGCCGTTTATAGTCCTGAATTCCAGTCTTTCCTTATATTCGTCTCCAAATATGCTGACAAATCTCTCTGACATATCCTTTGTTGCAGCAACAGTGTATGTGAGTACAAGGATGTTTGATGGATCTATGTTTTTTTCATAGATCATATAACCAAGACGAGCAACGAGTGTCGTGGTCTTTCCACTTCCAGGTACAGCAAGAAGCAGTGTAGCTCCATTTACAGATTCCACTGCTTTTTTCTGCTGTTCAGTCAGATTTAGACTGTATTTACTTAAAAATCCTTCTAAATTGTCCATTTTATAAACCTATTTGATACTGTCTTGTTTGAATTATAATAATTTGATCCAAATAAATTGATTATGTAAAAATGTCAAACCTATATCTTATTTTATCGGAACTTCTAAACCTGCATCTTTGATATCTTCTATCACACCGTTTAATAATCTTGAAAATTCTGCAGAATCATAAGTTGAAGAACCATAATAGCAGTTTACATCATAATATAACGTTCCGTCTTTATCTCTTCTTTCTCCGGTTATCTTTGTTTCTCTCCACATATTTTGTAGATCAGTATAGGCATCCTGGCGGATAATCATGGCTGTAAATCTACCATATCTTTCGAGTTCCAGCAGATACTGGTCCCAGTTATCATTTCCCAGCCCCTCTGCCAATATCTGTATGCATTTCCAAAAATACCGGTTGGCTTCGTCGGATCGTTTCTTTCTGTACTGCTTTACTTCTATTACCAATTTCTTATCATTATAATCATTAAAGAGTTTATGAAGGATCTTGTCATCTGAGCCAATGTTTAGTGCTATTATGTTGTTCCCTTCTTTATCTTTTAATGGCTTTCCTTGTAAATTACCGGTTAATTCCAAATTATCACCTGCTTAGATATCATGCAGAGAGTTTTCTCTCTGTTTCTACTCTTGAGATGCTGCCTATTTTCTTAATCATGTCGCTTATTGTTGCTCTTTTAAAGCTTGTGTAACAGTTCTGGCAGAAATATATTTTAGCATTGACCTGGGTCTTACCCTGACAGATCGGACAGTAACAAGCGTTATCTGTTATTTTGGATTTATTTTTTGATGCTGCACTGGTTTTCTTTGTTTTGTTCTGGGTAGTTTTGGTATCTTCTTTAGTTTTAGGAGTATCCTCGGTTTTTATAACGTAAAATTCGTTATTTTCACCCTCTCCGATACTATTGAGGAAATCTATTTCAGTATTTGCTGAGCTTTCGGATCTATATTTTTTTGCTTCTGAAATGTTATATGTGTTCATAAAGAATCCTTTCTGCTTCATTACCTTTGCAACATATCCTTCCTCTCGGCTGTACTTGTTAACCCACTTGATGCTATACATATTTCTTTCTCCTTTTTATTGATTGTTTTCTATTTTGCATAAATAATAATCTTTTTATATTAATCTTCGATTATGTTATTATTCGGAAGAGCAAAGAGAAGATTCATCTTCTGATCTACGTTCAGTTCGGGATTATCTAAAATGTCAACAATTCTTTCTAAAACTTCGTCATCTTCGCTGTCACCCATAAACATGATGTTAAGTGCTGATCCGGGAGCATTCATGAAATCACTTCCTGCTATTGTATCAAAGGTTATTAATCCATTAAGCTTATTGGAATATTCGTATGCCGTTATCAGGTGTCTTACGGTATTTAAAAACATTTTTTCGTCCTTGATTTCTATCTTCATGATTTTTTTCCTTTTTTATTCTGCTACTGTGTTTTCAAAAGTTATTGTTTTACCACCAAATTCTTTTGGATCATAGTAAATAGCCAGTTCCAGTATCCCTTCTGGTATCTTAGGGGTAAATGTGTAAGTCACATCATCAAGTTTTTTATTGGTAGAAGAGTCTGTTACAGCCAGTTTCATTTTATATTCTTTACCTGGCTCTAAATCTTTATATTCAACATTGTGGAGTTGTAGCTTATATCCATCTACATATGATAGAGAGATTACTCCTATGGTTTCATGAGGAGTATCTTTTGGTGTTGGTTCTTTTTTCTCTTCTGTTTTAAAGCCGAACATCACGGCAATTCCTATGATGATAAGTATTATCAATATGATTTCTATTGGAGTTATGTATTTTTTAATATTTTTCATTTTATATTACCTTGATATTGTTTTTTTATCTTATTCGGCTTCGTTCTCACCTGTGCTGTAATCTACTTTTAATCCCGGTTGTACATTGTATACCCATCTGCAGAATCTAAGGCTTTCACCTTTATCTTCTACGCTTATGGCTTCCATCAGGACTCCTCTTGCCAGTAACTCGTCGTCTTTGTAGTATGGTGTGACCCTGTATAGGATATGATAGTCTGATCCTTTTATATAGTTCAGGGCTATCATTTCGTTCTCGAGCATCTGTTTATTAAAATATTCAAAACCACTGATCAAGTTTTCTTGGACGTTGGTTTCATCGCCCCACATTGCCCACATGCAAAGATGTGCTCTCTGCATGGCGTAAGGTGGCTCTGTTTCTATTATTCCTGGATATTTATGCTGATGCCAGCCTGAAGGCTTTATGTGACCTATCTCCCCTCTATCTCCATCAGGAAGCTTTTCTTTTCCAGTAACCATTACAGACCCCTGGGTTCTGCCAAGTTCATCGAGTGTACCAAAATCACAATAGCATTCTGTTGTTAAGTCGCTTTCGTTAAAATATGGTACGTCGTTATTTATTACGAGTATAGCTTCCCCATTATAATCCGGTACGTCATCCAGACTAAAGGTGGTGCTTACCTCTATTGGGTTTGTAATCGGTTCTGCCTCGTTTCCTTCCTCATATTGAGGTGTGGAGGTTGTTGCGATATGAGGGTTTATATCCTCATTTATGTCATGATAAGAGTCCGTACCAGAAGATTCTTTTACTATCTCTTCTGTTACGGGCTCATTATTTTTTCTTTTTGTGCAGCCATTTAATGAAAATACTGATAATATGATCAGGGCTGCTATTAATGTGTATTTTTTATATTCTTTCATATTGAACATCTTTAGTGGAAAATATGCGGTTCGAAAAGTCTGTGTTCTCTGATATAAGTATTTATAATGTTTTGTTAAACTGATCCAGGATTGCGTTGCTCATTGTATTTCTCAGCTCGTTATTTATTGGATGGACTATATCTTTAAATTCGCCATTTTTATCTTTTTTAGATGGCATTTTAATGAAATATCCATTTCCGCCCTCTATGATCTTGATGTCATGTATTGCGAGTGAGTCGTCTATTACTATGGAGGCATAAGCCTTCAGAGTCTTTGTGTCGTCCTGTAATCTTCTTATCTTAACATCTGTGACCTGCATATTTTCCCCCTTTCATTTTTATGATGTATCTTAATACTCATGATTTTACTCATGAGCTTTCCTTACTTGAATGGCAGATCGTTCTCGATGCCTTCCGGTATATCAATGAAACCATCTTCTTCTGCATCACTTGGAGCAGGTGACTGCTTTGGCTTATATTCGGAATTGTTCGCATTCTGAGAATTCTTGCTTTCTGCAAATTCCTGACTCTCTACTACTATTTCTGTTGTATAAATCTTCTGACCTTCCTTGTTTGTGTAGGATCCGGTCTGAATGCGTCCTTCAACTGCGATCTTTGTACCCTGTTTAAGGTACTTCTCTGCAAATTCACCGTTTTTGTCAAATGCTACACATGGTATGAAATCTGCACTCTGCTGATTATCTCCACCATTTTTTCTAGCGAATCTTCTATCAACAGCAAGTGTGTACCTGGCTATAGCCATCTGGTTTCCGTTCTGTCCATTTGAGTAACGTACTTCTGGATCTCGGGTAAGTCTACCCATTAAAATGACTTTATTCATATTTTTTTCTCCTTTTTTTAATATTATGTTTTCTTATATGTATATTATAACACATATTCCGTATAGTGTAAATAATCAACCCCTATGATTATTGTCACAGGGGTTTAATTTACTCCCATGTATATATGTGTTTATTCATATATATACATTATGGGGAAATATTGAATTTTAAAAAATGGTATATCATAATCTATTGTTCCATTGTTTCAGCTGTTACTCTTATAGTGTCATTATCCCATCTGGCCATGACCATGTAATTGCTTCCGTCATAGCTGAAATATGGGGCTTGTTCTGATATTGAGGAGGAGAATTCGTTTCCGTTATTGTTTATGTAATAAAGGAAAGCTGCTTCTCCTTTGTTGTTGTTTCCAAATTCCATTTCCCCTGTTTCGTTATTTCTTCTGTTTGGGAATGGATATATCCTTACTTCGAGATTGTTGTCATATATAACAGGGTTTCCCTGTGTGCCGCCATGTATAACGCCTATCTTGTTTATATAGAGAGAAGGATCATCTGAAAAGAATCTGCATGAGAATACTCCGTCCGGTCTCATTTCTCTTTCTACATAGATATTGATCAGTGCTGTCTGCGTAGCCAGTGCAAATTCCAGCTGTCTTCCGTGTTCTGTATGTACATAATTTGCATTTTTACCAAGCAGCTTAAATCTGGTGATTATCCTTCCATCATCTGCTTCAGTAAGTGGTGCGCTGTGAACTGTGAACCTCATTGTGGTTCCATCTGCCCCTCTTACCTCCAGCTGACATCTTTCATAAGTAAGCTGATCCTTATTGAGTGCTTGTATATCATTTGAATAATTTTGTGTATCCTGATTTAATTCATTACCCTGTTCATCAAAACCACGGATATATTCCAGGTCTGCAAAGTTATTATCATCTTCATTTACGGAATCAGCGTTGTAATCTTCAAGACCTTCCATCATTACCTTTTCAGGATTCTGCTTTCTTTCGTATTCCCTGGAAGCTTCTGTCTGATATGTAGTATCAGTTGTCGTTTCCTGCTGGTATGTCTCTGTCGGCTGTTGCTGATAATCCTGTTGCTGATAGCTTTGCTGCTGATAATCCTGTTGAGAGTAGTTCTGGTAGTCCTGCTGCTCAGTCTGATAATTATAATTTGTTTGATAGGATGAATACTGGTTATACTGTGTATTCATCTGATCGTTCTGATTCTGATATTGGGTTGGTGGAGGGAGCTGGTTTGTTCTGGAATTCTCCATGATAACCTTATTCTGCCCCTGAAGTGACAGATATGGATATACGTCGTTAATAAACACGCTCTTATATCCTATTCCTGTATCTATTATTATCTCTCCATTTTCAACCTCGTATGGAGCTCCGGCATCTATAAGACCAGCTATAGCAATGTGCTGTATTAGTGCTATCCTTCTTGTATCTTCCTTGGTTGGTTGCCTTACAGCATCACATTTTTCATAGATCTCTATATATTTTCCAATCTTTTGTAAGCTCATATTGCTTTCTCCTTTACTTGTTTACATTTTTAATCTGTCGGATGCTATCTTTGCAAGCTTAGATCTCGTACATTCTGATTCGTTAAAACTCACTACTTCGCAAACTTCTGTGTCCTTCATCTTTTCTATAGCGTGTATGAGGCCGTTGTTTCTCGTGTCAAGTCTAGGGCTGTCTATCTGATTGACATCGCCCATGACGACGATGTGGCTGCCTTCTCCTGCTCTTGTTATGATAGAAAGAATCTGATTAGGAGTGCAGTTCTGTGCCTCATCTATTATCACATAAGTGTCTGTAATGGATCTTCCTCTAAGGTATGCTACACTCTGAGCCTGTATATACCCTCTTTCAAATAGATATGCTTTCTTGCTTTCTGCCATATCCGGTGAATCGGATTTGTCTGTAAAGAGTATCTCCAGGTTGTCGTATGCTCCCCTGAGCAGCGGATCTATCTTATTCATCTCTGTTCCAGGAAGGAACCCCAGCTCTTCATCCATTGTTACATTGGCTCGGCATAGCAAGACTCTCTTATATTTGTTTTCTTCCATTACTTGATGCAGCCCACACGCAAGAGCTAAAAGTGTCTTTCCTGTTCCTGCTGGTCCGTTAACTAGCGTAAGTGGATGTTCTGTATGATCAGATAGAAGTGCTTCCATAAGGAAGTTTTGTCCTGTGTTTCTAGGAGAAAGCCCGCATGGATTAGGTGTATTTTCCAGGTTGTACAGCTTTTTAAAGCCGCTTCCATCGTATTTTGCCAGTGCGGATTTACTCTCGTCCCATGACTTCAGGGTTACGAATTCGTTTAAGATGAGGTTTTCCATCTCTTCTGTATCGGGAACTTCTATTTTCCCATTTTTATAGAATTCATTGATCAGGTTGTCATCTATATGCCTTATGCTTCTTCCTTTATATATCTCTACATCACTTGATATCCTGTCGTTCTTATATTCCTGGGATTCTATTCCTAGAATATCAGCTTTGATCTGCATGTTGGTGTCGTTTGTGACGAGGATCGTTTTGAGGTCACTTCTTGATCCAAGGCTTTCTGTGGCAAAAAGTATTTGATTATCAGCTTTTGCTCCTGAAAAACCTGTTGAGATGGATGCCTGGCTTATTTTATGCTCAGAATTATATAGGATGAATAACGTTCCTCCGCCTTTGGTCGGTATTCCGTCCAGCAGATTTCCTTTTCTCCTGTATTCTCCTATATTTCGTATCGCTTCTCGTGCTGAATACCCTCTTTCACTCTTCTCAGTCTTAAACTTATCCAGCTCTTCTATTACCATTGATGGTATATAGACGTTATTATCCTCAAACTTGTCTATGCTTACGGGACTATGTATAAGTATATTTGTGTCTAGAACGTAATTTTTTTTCAAATATTTTTCTCCTTTTTATTATTTATTCCCTATCTATAATTATGGGGAAAAACTGTGCGATTTTTATAAAAAAATAACCCTGCACTAAGCAGAGTTATCTTTTCTATTTTTCTGATATTTTAGATCTGGGTCATTATTTAGAGGGTGTAATATTACTTTACCCTCTTTTCTTGTCTTTTTCATATCAATGATCCTCTGGTTTTGTGAACCACGGAAGTTTAGCCCTAATTTGTGCTTTTCTTTTATGAAAGGGCCGTCGACTAAAACGTCGATATTATCGAGTATCTTGTCTGTATACTTTGTATATCTGCTTCCGCCTTTTATAAGATTGATATCATAAAGGTTCCCTGAAAACATCCAGATATTTTTATCCGGCAGTTCTTCTTTTACTCTTAATATCAGGCTGCATAGTTCAGGCTGGTTTTCCGGTTCAAACGGTTCTCCGCCAAGTATTGTCATTCCGTGGTAATATGTTTTTTTTAGCTCTGTTATAAAATCATCTTCTGTTTTTTTTGTCCAGAGCTTTCCGTAATTAAAATCCCATGTTGCCTCATTGAAACAATCTTTACAGTGGATCGTGCATCCTGATACGAAAAGTGTAAGGCGCATTCCTTCACCATTTCCTATATCAGCTGTGAGTATGTTTCCGTAATGCATTTAATTCCCTCCTCCTTGTGT
>JAEEGL010407663.1_pt1 | contig 22263 bp, 19 predicted proteins | sample 9134231 | NCBI WGS metagenome assembly JAEEGL01 (sample SAMN16246548, study PRJNA631951) | gut metagenome | biome: gut microbiome; feature: rumen; material: fiber-attached | host: Bos | place: Iran: Karaj | collected 2018-10 | reverse complement strand
TACGAATCAGCTGCTCTACCGGCTGAGCTACGTTGGCGAACCAGTGGTTGTGACACCTTTTCCATTATAGTGACCGCTCGTGACGGTGTCAAGAGAATTTCTTCATATTTGCCGGATTTGTTCCGGCGGGAGCTTCAGCTTGTCCCGCAGGCCGTATTGATCCGTGCCCGCAAGGGCGTGCATGATCTTGTCGGGCGCGTCGGGTACGATGGTGCAAAGGTACGAGATGAGCTGCTTCATGTCCTCGCGCTTGGTTTTCCCGGCGGCGGGGCAGTTCGGCGGCATTACCGGAAACTCGCGCGCTTTGGCGACGGCGGCGATGTATTTTTCCTGCAGGAATATGAGCGGGCGAATGAGCGTGACCTGCTTGCGCGCCAGATAGGTGATGGGGTGGAAGGTATTGATGCGCCCTTCATACAGGAGCGAAAGGAAGAGTGTTTCGATCACGTCGTCACGGTTGTGCCCGAGCGCGACCTTGTTGCAGCCGTGATCGATCGCCGCGTTGTTGAGCGCGCCGCGCCGCAGCTTTGCGCACAGCGCGCACGGATGCGTTTCCTGTCGTATATTGAACACGACGTCCCCGATATCGGTGCGCCGCACGTCGAGGTCTACGCCGATGCGCTCCGCGAACGCCTCCACGCCGGCAGTGTCCGCCTTTGAGATGCCGAGATCCAGCATGACTGCCTGAAGCTCGAACTTCGTCTTGGAAAAACGCTGATAAAGCTTGAGCCCTTCCAGGAGCGTCAGCGAATCCTTGCCGCCGCTCACACCGACGCATACGCGATCTCCGTCGTTGATCAAATGGTACTTTTCGTCCGCGCGACGGATGCAGCCAAGCACACGCTTCATTTACATTCCTCCTATTCAGATAGACATTATATATGAAAACCGGTGTTGACTGCAATACGATGCGGATATATAATAAAGAAAACTTCATATGCCTTATCAAGAGTGGCGGAGGGAAGGGCCCGATGATGCCGCGGCAACCTGCCGCATGCGGCAAGGTGCCAATTCCCACGGCAAATTTTGCTGGAAGATGAGCGAACGGAACCCGAACCTACAGCTCGTTTTACATGACGGGCTTTTTTGTTAGACATCGTGAATATACAAAGGAGAATGATTTTATGACGAAACGCCTTTTTACCTCTGAATCTGTTACAGAAGGCCATCCGGACAAAGTATGCGATCAGATTTCCGACGCGGTGCTCGATTCGATGATCCTGCAGGATCCGCGCGCACGCGTGGCGTGCGAATGCGCCGTTACCACCGGCACCGTGCTGGTGATGGGCGAAGTGACGACGCATTGCTACGTCGACATCCCCGCGCTGGTGCGTGAAGTCGTGCGCGACATCGGCTACGACAACGCCGATTACGGGTTTGACGGCAATACCTGCGGCGTGCTCGTGGCGCTGGACGGCCAGTCGCCGGACATCGCGCAGGGCGTCAATAAATCGCTGGAAGCCCGCCGCGGCGAAATGCAGGACGACCTCGACACCGGCGCAGGCGATCAGGGCATGATGTTCGGCTTCGCGTGCGACGAAACGCCGGAGCTGATGCCGCTGCCGATTTCGCTCGCGAATGCGCTTACGCGCAGGCTCTCCGAGGTGCGCAGAAAGAAGATACTTCCTTATCTGCGTCCGGACGGAAAATCGCAGGTGACGGTCGAATACGACGGCGACCACCCGGTGCGCGTGGATACGGTCGTCATCTCCGCGCAGCATGACCCGCAGATCACGTACGAACAGATCGAGGCGGACATCATCGAGCACGTGATACTGCCCTCCATCCCCGAAAATCTGCGCGACGCTAACACGCGCATATTCGTCAATCCCACCGGCCGTTTCGTGATCGGCGGGCCGCACGGCGATTCCGGCCTGACCGGCCGTAAGATCATCGCCGACACGTACGGCGGCTACGCGCGGCACGGCGGCGGCGCGTTCTCCGGCAAAGACCCGACAAAGGTCGACCGCAGCGGCGCTTATGCGGCGCGCTACGTCGCCAAGAACATCGTCGCGGCGGGGCTTGCGCGCCAGTGCGAGATTCAGATCGCTTACGCGATCGGCGTGGCGCAGCCCGTTTCGATCATGGTCGATACGCGCGACACCGGCGTGGTGGACGATCTGGCGTTGGCGGATGCGGTGCAGAAATGCTTCGACCTGCGTCCTGCGGCGATCATACAGCAGCTGGACCTCCGCAAGCCCATCTACCGGCTGACGGCGTCCTTCGGGCATTTCGGCCGCCCCGAGTTCTCCTGGGAAAAGACGGATCGCGTGGACGCGCTGCGCGAGGCGCTCGGGCTCTAAAAGAACAGACACGAAAAGAACAGACAAAAATGAACGCGCTTTCCGGTCGGAAAGCGCGTTTTTTGTTCTGCCGTTCAGTGCGCGGGGATACCCTGCGCACGCAGCGTTCCGTAGATAGACTGCGTCTGCCCGGCGTCGGCGCCCGCATTGACGATGCGGGTCTCCGTTTCCGTCTCTAACAGGAGAAACGGGGGCGCCTCTGGGTCTAAACGCAGGCTGCACACACCAATCCCCTTCACGTCAAAACGGCCCTCCAATAGATTTTGCATCCCCGTTCCCGCGATGCGTCGGACGGGCGGGAGCTCATGCAGCAGCGTGACGGAGCGGATTTCTTCCAGCGGGATGCTTTCACGGCTCAGCTGCCGGACGACGAGTGCGCCGTCCTCAATGCCCGCCGTCAGCGGCGTGTATTCCAACGCGACCAGCCAGCCGCACAGGCAGGGGAGCGCGAGAAGGACGACCAGTGCAAAGACCGCCATGATCTTTCCGACCGGCCGCGCCATATTGACCGTGGTGCCGATCCCGACCCGGTTGACGACCGTGGTGCGCACATCGTCCGGATTGCAGTAGAAGAGCCCGAGTATCCAGCGATCGTCTTCGTCGGTCACCGTGTCGCCGGCGGCCCGCTCGCTGAGCCTTTCCTGCGCGCGGCGGCATTTCCACTCGGCGCGCAGCAGTATGAGAACCAGCAGCAGCGCGTAGACGATCGAGACGAACAGGATCGTCAGCTCGGGCAGCCATCCCTCAAACGCGAGCCAGAATACGAGATTGAACAGCGTCGTCAGCCATGCGGCCCACAGAAAGCTTTTAGACCAGTAATGCCGCCGAATCTGCGTCATGGCGGCGTTTATGCGGCTGTCCTCGCTGACGACCTCCGTGCGCTGCCGGGACATCACGCCGTAAAAGAGGAGGAACAGCAGCGGCACGAGCGCCAGTATGCCGTATGTCAGAAGGAACCAGCCGCTCTGCGGCGCGTCGATCAGCCGGTAGACGAAAGGCACGCAGCCTGCCGCGAACGCCAGTATCATCCAAAGGCGGTTGACCGGGCGTTCCAGCGCCGCGGCGGCGCGCGTGTCCACAAGGAGCGTATGAGGAGCGCTTACCGTGAGCGCCCGCGCTTTTTTCAGCGCGCGGAGCCGCTTGTGCGCTTTGATGTACGGAATGTGTATGACGATGATACAGACGATCAGCCATATGAGCAGAACGCTGAAGGGCACGGCAAAGCCGGGCAGGAAGAGGCATGCGAGCGGCCACGGCGCGAGCAGCAGCGCCGTGCGGCGGAGCGAGACGCGGAACTGCGCGCAGATCGCGTCCACTTCGGGGTCAAAGAGCTGCGCGTAGGGCAGCGTCACGCCGAGGCGTATGTTCTTTTTGGGCTTTGCTTCGTTGCGCAGCAGAAAATACAGGATCGGCAGGATCGGATACAGACATATGAGCAATATGATGTTCGGGATTGCGGCGTTCATGTTTTTTCTTCCATTTCCTCAAATATCTTCGCGCATAGGCGGAGCGCTTCCTCTTTTTCAATGCCGGAGAGCCGCGCCTGCGAGAGAAGAAGCCTTAGATCCGCTTCCAGGCGCCGGAGCGCCGCCTTCCTGCCCGCGCCCGCGCCGCCCACGCGCGCGCCGCTGCGGCGGTCGATGGAGATGAACCCCTCCTGCTTCAGCTGCTGGTACGCCTTGTTGACGGTCATCATGTTGACTCCCGTCTCACCGGAAAGCGTGCGTATGGAGGGCAGCCGCTCTCCCGGCAGGAGCTTTCCCTGCGCGATGCCCAGCACGATCTGGTTGCGTATCTGCATGTAAATCGGCGTACCGCTCCCGAAATCCAGCGAAAGCAGCATCTGTATCCCCTCGCTCCTGCAATGCCATATGTATTATATATTATAATGCAGATAATGCAAAATAACAAGAGGAAACCGCCGGACTGAACTCGACGGGACCGCCGGTTTATGCTATACTTATAAGAAAGATATTTCTGGATCATCGGGAGAATTCAAAATGATATTGATCGTATGTACGGACGACCGCATGGGCATGGCGTTTAACGGCCGCCGCCAGAGCAGGGATCGCGCGGTTTACGCGGATATCGCGCAGCTGGCGTCAGGTGCGCCGGTGCGCATGAACCCGCGCTCCGAAAAGCTGTTCGACGGGATGGGCGCGAACGTCATCGCGAGCGCGGACTTTGCGGATGCGGCGGGCGAAAACGAATACTGCTTCGTGGAATTCCAACCGCCCGCGCCGCTCGCGGCCGAGGCGGAAAAGATCGTCCTGTACCGCTGGAACAGGCGTTATCCCGCGGATCTGTACTTCGACATTCCGCTGGAGAACTGGCGGCAAACGGAGGCGGTCGAATTTGCGGGCACGTCGCATGAAATCATTACGCGGGAGGTTTACGTTCGTGAAGACTGAAAGACGCCGATACAGGCTGATCGTCCTGGTGGTTCTGGCAGCGCTGCTGCTTGCGGGATGCACGCGCGGCGTTCTGAGCGACGTCGCGGCGGAGCTGGACGCCGATAAAATCGCCGACGAGATCGCCAACGGGATCAGAGATGAGATCACGGATGTGTTCGGGCAGGTCGATCTGCCCGAACCGTGCGCCGAGGAGGAAGAGCCGACGGACGCGCAGGGCGCGCCGGGTGCGTCAGTGGGCATCCCCGAATACGCGGGCGAGGCATACTGCGCAGTCAACGGCAATCAGCCGCAGTTTGACGATATTACCGATAAAGCCTACGAATACTACAGTCCGCTGGACAGCCTGGGCCGCTGCGGCGCGGCGGAGGCCTGCGTGGGGAAGGAGCTCATGCCCACGGAGCCGCGGGGAGACATCAGCCGCATACGGCCTACGGGCTGGGTCAACGTCCCCTACGATTTCGTCGACGGCAGGTCGCTTTACAACCGCTGCCATCTGATCGGATTTCAGCTGACGGGCGAGAACGACAACGAGCGGAACCTCATCACCGGCACGCGGTATATGAATGTGGAAGGCATGCTGCCGTTTGAGAACATGATCGCCGACTATGTAAAAGAGACCGGCAACCACGTGCTGTATCGGGTCACGCCCGTGTTTTCGGGGGAGGAACTGTTGGCGAGAGGCGTGCAGATGGAAGCTTGGTCGGTGGAAGACGAGGGCGAGGGCGTCTGCTTCAATGTTTACGCCTACAATGTGCAGCCCGGCGTGATCATCGACTATGCTACCGGCCGGAGCGAGGCTGACGAAGAGCTGATCAACAGCGGCGAACAGGGGACATATGTGCTCAACACCAATTCGCACAAGTTCCATCTGCCGAGCTGCCCCGGCGCGGAGACCATCTCCGAAAAGAACCGGCAGGAGTATACCGGAAGCCGCCAGCTGTTGGTCTTACAGGGCTATAAGCCCTGCACGCAGTGCAACCCGTAACAGCAGCTTTTGAACGGCAAACCATGCCGGAAAGGCATTTCCGTCCGTGATGAGGCGGCGCTGAGCCGCGGTGCGCGAAGTGGGAGGAAACAGGATGAAAACCATAAAGAAAAAGACCGCCCTTATCGCGGTGATCGGCGTCGCAGTCGTCATGGTCATTCTTGTGTTCGGAACGATCTGGATGGGTCGAAGCGCACAGCAGGGTACGGAAAACGCCGTGCGGTTCGTCAGCCTGCTCTATCTTGACGAGCTTGCCGGCCGGCGGGAGCAGGTCGTATCGGAGAATCTGCAGAGCCGGATCGTCGATATGCAGACGGCATTGGATCTGATGACGGAGGAAGACCTGAGCGACAAAGCGCACATGGAAGCTTATCAGGGAAAGATGAAGCGGCTGTTCAAGCTGGAACGGTTCGCATTTGTGGATACGAACGGGCTGATATACACTTCTACCGGCTTGCAGACGGACATCGACAGTTATCCTTTCGATTATCAGGCGCTTACCGGGCCGGAGATTTCCATCAAAGACCTTGATACGGTCGATAAAAAGGTCATCATCGCCGTTCCGCTGGATCGCGTCCCATTTAACGGCGAGGAACTGATCGCCTGCTTCATGCAGATCGACATGCAGGAAATGCTTTCGGGCGTTTCCCTGCAGTCGCAGGGGAACGGGACTACCTTCTGCAACATCTACACGAACAGCGGCGTCGCGCTGAGCAACACCGTCCTCGGCGGCCTTGCCGTGGAGGACAACCTGCTGGAGGCGATGCAGCAGGCTTCCTTCGAGACGGGGTACTCCTATGAAAAAATGCGCAGCGACTTTGCGGAGGGAAACAGCGGTGAAGTTTCCTTTACATATAACGGCATCCGCGAGACGCTGAGCTATGTGCCCGTCGAAGGAACGGACTGGCTGCTGACGTATCTGATCCGCGAAAGCGTGATCAGTGAGGAAATCAGCTCCATTTCGAACGGCATTATCGTCAGAAGTGTGATTCAGTCGGCGCTCACGGTGGTGGTGCTGCTCGCGCTGTTCGCGTATATCATCGCGCAGAACCGGAAGAACGCCCGACTGGAGACCTCGGACGCGGAGAACCGGATCAAGCAGCAGGAGCTGGAGCAAAGGCTCGCCCTGCAGGGAAAGCTTTTGGAAGAAGAGCGGCAGAGGAAGCAGCAGAACGAACTGATCACCGCTCTTGCCTCCGATTACTGGAGCGTGTACTACCTCGAGCTGGACAAGAATGAAGGCGTCTGCTATCAAGCGCATGCGGATGTGGAAGGCGGCTTTCAGGTCGGCGAACGGTTTAAGTATATAGAAGCCGTCACGGCTTACGCCGACAAATACATCACGGAACCGTACCGCGAGGAATTCAAACGCTTTATTCAGCCCGACGCGATCCGGGCAGGGCTGAAGGAAAGAAGAGTCATCTCGTACACCTATATGGTGTCCCGCCACGGCAGAGAGGCCTATGAAATGGTCCGCTTTGCCGGCGTGCGCCATCCGGAGGACCGCGACGACAAAACCGTCCACAATGTGGGCGCCTGCTTTACCGACGTGGACGCGGAGACCAGGAAGGCCCGTGCCCAGCAGCAGGCTTTGAGCGAAGCGCTAGCGGATGCGGAACAGGCCAACAAGGCAAAGACCGCGTTCCTCTCCAATATGAGCCATGAGATCCGCACGCCCATGAACGCCATCATCGGGCTGGACAGCATCGCGCTGAACGATCCGGACACGCCGCCGAAGACGAAAGAATACCTGGAAAAGATCGGCGGCTCCGCCGAGCATCTGCTGCATCTGATCAACGATATTCTGGACATGTCCCGTATTGAATCCGGGCGCATGACGCTGAAAAACGAGGAGTTCTCCTTCCCCAAGCTGCTGGAAGCCATCAACGTCATGTTCAGCGGGCAGTGTCAGGACAAGGGACTTGAGTATCAGTGCCACATCAACAGCGAGGTGGACGACTACTACATCGGCGACAACATGAAGCTTAGACAGGTGCTCATCAACATACTCGGCAACGCCGTGAAGTTCACGCCCGCCGGCGGCAGGGTGAATCTGGAGGTGGAGCGGACGGCGCAGTACGACGGGATGTCGACGCTCTGCTTTACGATCTCGGATACGGGAATCGGCATGAGCGAGGAGTTCCTGCCGCACATCTTCGACACCTTCGCGCAGGAGGATTCGTCGGCGACGAACAAGTACGGAAGCTCCGGCCTGGGGCTTGCGATCACAAAGAATATCGTGGAGATGATGAACGGCAGTATCCAGGTGCGGAGCGAAAAGGGCAAAGGCTCGACCTTTACCGCGACCGTTACCCTGAGTGACTCCAAACGCGAGAACGCGGACGACGGCTTTGACGAGATCCGCACCAGCGAAATAACGGTGCTGATCGTGGACGACGACCCGATCGCCTGCGAGCACGCCAGACTGGTGCTGGAAAAGGCGGGCATCGCTTCGGAGATCGCGGCTTCCGGCGCGGAAGCGATCGAGATGACCAAGCTGCGCCGCGCGCGCATGGAGCCGTACAACCTGATCCTTGTGGACTGGCAGATGCCGGAAATGGACGGCGTGGAGACGACGCGCCGGATCCGTTCCATCGTCGGCAACGAATCGGCGATCATCATACTGACCGCTTATCGCTGGGACGATATCCTGGAAGAAGCGATCCAGGCGGGCGTGGACAGCTTCATTTCGAAGCCGCTCTTTGCTGCCGCCGTTCTGGAGGAATTCAGGTCTGCAATGCAGCGCAAGGGGATATCCATTAAGAAGAAAGAGAATAAAGCGAAGCTGGAGGGAAGGCGCATCCTCTTGGCGGAGGACATGCAGGTGAATGCGGAGATCATGCTGATGGTGCTTGAGATGCGCCAGATCGAAGTGGAGCTCGCGGAAAACGGCAGGATCGCCGTGGAAATGTTTGCAGGGCATCCCGAAGGCTACTACGACGCGGTCCTGATGGATATGCGGATGCCGGAAATGGACGGACTGGAGGCGACGCGCACGATCCGCGCCATGGATCGAACGGACGCAAAGGAGATCCCCATCATCGCGCTGACGGCGAACGCCTTCGATGAGGATGTGCAGCGGAGCCTGCAGGCGGGCCTGAACGCCCATCTTTCTAAGCCCGTCCAGCCGGAGACGCTGTTTGAAACGCTGGAAAGCCTCATTCGCCCTTGATGTGAAACGATGAAAAGAGAAAGGCCGCAGACATGTTGTCTGCGGCCTTTTTTCTGCCATTTGGCAGCCGTTTCCCGCCGAATGTCGGGGAAAAGCTCACCAGGTGCCCGTCTCTGTTGTGATGGCGGTGGAAGATGAGCCGGTCGCAGTAAACGTAAGCGCGATCGAGGAACTGCCCACGAAGGCTCTGCGGCCGGAAACGTCCTGATCGGTCAGGCTGACGGACGCTTTCCCGCCGTTCCTGCCGACATGTCCCCATTGATCCGTCTCTTCCGCGACGAACAGATAATCCGATTCGGAAGCGTTGCGGAACGTGTTGCCTTCGAGCGCGATTTCGGCGGTAATGTTCGTGATGTAGAACATCGGCACGCCCGGCGTGGTGACGGTGAAGGTCGAACGAACCGCCGTGAAGTAGTCCGTGCCGTTGGCGGCGTCGCCGGAGAAGCTCTGGTAGATGAAGATTCCGCCCGCGTCGATCGTGTGGGTGGAGGCGTCGATCTCACTCGTGCCGCTGCGGTTCCCGCCGCCGCTGCAGGAGAAATCGCAGTCCGTGACGGACGCGCTGCTGCCGCCCTCCACGACCACCATCTGCGCGCCGTTGGCGGAGCCTGTGGAGGAAGTCACGTTGATGCTGCCCGTGGAATAGATGAGCGGGCTGCCCGCGCCGTTCGTCTCCAGCGTCATGTTGGAGGCGTCGATCGTTCCGCCGCCCCTGTCGGTCGCGAGCGACGCGCAGGAGCGTCCTGCCGTGCTTATCTGCACGCCGACCGCGGTGATCGTGCCGCCGTAGGTCGCGTGCAGTCCCCTCGAGCCCGCGTTCCCTGTAGTCACGATCTCGCAGTCCGAAATCGTGACGGACGCGCCGGCGGTCGAGACGACGGCGTTGGAGCCGTTCCCTTCGGTGCGGATGTCGGCATATTGGACAACCGCATTGGATCCGCTGCCTGCGACCACGATGCCGCTGTTGACGCCGTAGAAATTGTAGCTGTCGTCGACGTGCCCGTCCGACACGGCGGAGCCGGTTTTTACGATGCTGACGTATTCGTCCGCGTTTCCCGTGACGGTCAGGCTCCCGCCGTTCACGACGAGGAACACCACCTCGTCGGAAGAACCAGATTCGGACGCGTAGGTGCCGGATGTGATGGTAACGTCAACGCCGTCGATCAGGTAAGCGGCGTCGATGGTCACGGTTTTATCGCCGAACTGCACGGACGCGCTGCCGCCGGATATGACGTTGCCGTCGGCGTCCGTAAGCGCGGCGGTATTTGTCGCGGCGCCGCCGGCGGTCGTACCCGCGGATGCCGCGCTTTCCGGCGAAGTCTGCGGCGCTGCGGAGCAGGCGGCGAACACCGGTACCGTTAAACAGAACAATAACAGAAAGGAAAAGATGCGTTTTTTCATAGTTTTCAGTCCTCCGTCAAACAAAACCTCCCGTATGATGACGTCATCATACGGGAGGAAGATTGAAACAACATTGAACCCCCAAAAACTATTTCTGCATCGGGAGCGAGACTGTGAAGTACACCTTTCCGTCCTTGCAGGCCGCGCCGATGCTGCCCTTGTGCGTGTCGACGATCGCCTTTGCGATCGCGAGCCCCAGGCCGTAATGCTTGTCCTCACTGTTTCGGACTTCATCTACGCGGTAGAACCGCTCAAACAGGTGCGTAAGCTGTTCCTGCGGAATTTCCTTTGCGCTGTTGATGACCGTCAATACGGCGAAACGGTGCTCCTTTTGGAGCGTCAGCCCGATCTCATTCCCACCGTCGGCGTGACGGATGGCGTTGTCGAGAAGGATCGCCGCGAGCTGCCTGAGCTGCGTCTCGTTCCCCTCCACGTGGATGTTTTCCGCGATGTCGCTTTGGATGACGAAACCCTTTTCAAAAGCGACGCTCTCAAACGGCAGAAGCTCGCCTGTTATCAGCCTGCTCAGGTCGACCGGCCCGGTGGGAATCTCGGCATTCTCCGCCCGCGAAAGATCCAGCAGCTGCGTAACGAGCGCGCCCATCCTTTCGTTTTCGTAGCGGATGTTGGAAAGCCATTCGTTTTCGCCGATCTGCCGGGAGAGCAGTTCCGTGTTCGTGGCGATCACCGCGACAGGCGTTTTCAATTCGTGCCCCGCGTCGGAAACGAACTGCTTCTGCCGCCGGTCGTTTTCTTCCAGCGGCCTCACGATCCGGCGCGCCAACAGTACGGACAGGAAAAACAGCACGACGATGGCGATGCCGCCCGCGATCAGCGTGTACCTCAGGAGCGTTTGCATGCTGTTGTCTGTCACGGTGTTGTCCATGAACGCGACGAGCGTATAGCCTTCGCGCCGCACGACCCGGTACAGCAACGCGTCCGTCTGGCCGGACGGCTGGCCTTCTTTAAGGACTTTCTCCGCGATGCCGACGAGGTCGCTCTCGCTGTAAATGTCGTCCTTTTCATTGTCCACGGCAAGCACCTGCCCGTTTTCGGAGAACGAAACGGAGTAGAAGGTGGAGAGCCGGAATGCGGGCTCATCCGGACGCGGCGGCCGGCCGGGATTTTCCGGCGGCTGTGCGGGCTCGCCCCGCTCTTCCGCCTGCTGATCCGGCAAATAGGAATCCGCATAGCGCTGCAGCATTTCCGTGTTCTGCTTGTTGAGCTCGTAGTAGCTCGAGCCGTATATCACGCCGAGCGTCACGATCAGGAACAGGAGCAGCGCCGCCATCACCGTGGCGACGATCTTTTTTCTGGATTTACTGAACATTTTCGAACCTCAATTCGTACCCGATGCCGCGAACGGCCTTGATCTGCGTCTTTGCGCCGATGAAGGACAGCTTTTTGCGCGTGAAGGACATGTATACCTCCACGTTGTTGTACTCCGCTTCGCTCTCGAATCCCCATATCTTCATCGCGAGCTGTTCGCGGGTGAGGATCTGCCCCTGATTGGCGATCATGTACTCCAGTATGCGGAGCTCCTTTTCGCTCAGCCGCACGCTCTGGCCGTTCGCCGTGCAGGAAAGCGCCGCCGTGTTCACGTCGAGCGAAAGGTCGCCGAAGGTGAGTGAACCGTCGGGGGTATTGACGCCGCGGCGGCAGAGCGCGCGAAGGCGCGCTAACAGCTCCTGCGTCAGGAAAGGCTTTGTCAGATAATCGTCGGCGCCGTTGTCGAGCCCCGTCACCTTGTCACTTAGTTCGCTCTTCGCGGTCAGCATCAGGACGGGAGTCTTTATCCCCTGCCTGCGCGCGGCGCGCACGACCTCAAACCCGTTCATGCCCGGCATCATCACGTCGAGCACGACCACGTCGTAAATCCCGCTCTCCATCGCTTCCAGCGCGGAAACGCCGTCCGCGACATGGTCGACGTCGTATTTTTCAAGCCGGAGGATCTCCGTGAGCGCATTTGCCATCCGTTTTTCGTCCTCCGCAAGCAATAATTTCATCGTATCACCACCTGTATACTGCCATTATAGCAGGAAAGATTGAGAAAAGATTGAAAACGGTGGGACTGCTTTTCGATTTCTGTTGACAGAGGGAAGTATGAATAGTATGATTAGTATGAAAAAACATGAAAAGAGGGATCAAAATGAGCGCTCCGAAGGGAAAGCATGTATTTGGTATGGTGACCGTAGGGGAAAAAGGGCAGATCGTCATCCCGAAAAAAGCGCGGGACGTCTTTGACATTAAGCCCGGCGACAGCCTGCTCGTTTTGGGCGACGAACAGCAGGGCATTGCAATCGTAAAAAACAACGTGTTCCTGAAGTTTGCGGAAGCGATCTTTCAGGCGCAGCATGGGGAAAACGAGGCGGAGGAGAATGAAGGCGATTGAAACGCGCGCGCTGACGAAGCGATTTCAGGCGTACACGGCGGTAGACGCTTTGGACCTCGACGTCGAAGCGGGCGAACTGTTCGCGCTTCTGGGCGTGAACGGCGCGGGAAAGACCACGACAATAAAAATGCTTTCGTGCCTGATGCAGCCGAGCGCGGGGGACGCGCTTTTGGCGGGGCACAGCATTCTTCATGAGCAGGCGCTGGTAAAACAATGCATCAGCGTCGCGCCGCAGGAGACGGCCGTGGCGCGGAATTTGACGGTGGCGGAAAACCTCGCGTTTACCGCGCGCATATACGGCGCGCGCAGGGAAACGGCGGAAAAGGAAGCGCGAAGGTCGGCCGAACAGTTCGGCCTCGAAGCGGTGCTGAAGAAGAAGGCGCGCGTTCTCTCCGGCGGCATGCAGCGGCGGCTGAGCATCGCCATGGCGCTCATCAGCAAACCGCAGATTTTGTTTCTGGACGAACCGGCGCTGGGGCTGGACGTGCTGGCGCGGCGGGAATTATGGGCGCTGATCGGAAGCCTGAAGGGGAAAATGACGATCGTGCTGACGACGCATTCCATGGAAGAGGCGGAGGCGCTCTCCGACCGGATCGGGATCATGGCGCACGGCAGGCTGCAGACGGTCGGCACCGCGGCGGAGCTGATGGCGCGCACGGGCGCGAAAACCTTGGAGGACGCGTTCGTGGCGATCGCGGCGCAGGAGGGGACGGCGGTATGAAAATGTTCGCGTTCGCTTCGCGCAATCTGCGGGAGATGCTGCGCGATCCGCTGAATTTGGCCTTCGGGATAGGCTTCCCGCTGCTGGTACTGTTGCTGCTGTCCGCCATTCAGGCGAATATTCCGATTGCGCTCTTTGAGATCGGGCGTCTCGCGCCGGGCGTCGCCGTGTTCGGCCTTTCGTTCATGGCGCTGTTTGCGGGGCTGCTGATCGCGAAGGACAGAAGCACTTCCTTTTTAATGCGTCTGTTCGCGTCGCCTTTGCGGGCGGCGGACTTTATCGCCGGCTACGCGCTGCCGCTGGTGCTGATGTCGGTGCTGCAGAACGTGATCTGCTATCTGGCGGCGATCTGCCTTGGGCTGCCGGTGAGCTGGAATATCCTCCTGTCCATGCTGGCGGCGATCCCGGCCGCGGTGCTGTTTATCGGCATTGGGCTGCTGGCGGGAAGCGCACTGAACGACAAGCTGGTGGGGGGCGTGTGCGGCGCGCTTTTGACCAACCTGAGCGCGTGGCTCAGCGGCATATGGTTTGATTTGCAGCTCGTAGGCGGCGCTTTCGCGGCGGTCGCAGAGGCGCTGCCGTTCGTGCACGCGGTCGAGGCGGTACGCGCGGCGGCCGCAGGGGACTACGGGCGGATATTCCCGCACCTCGTATGGGTGATCGGGTATGCGGCGGCCGTGTTCGTGCTGGCCATTCTGGTGTTCCGCCGGCGTATGAAGGGAGAGCGCGCGTGAAAGGCGAAAGGGAATAAAAACGCTGCATCCGAAAGAGCGGATGCAGCGTTTTTTTGCTTAAGAGTTTTTGGTCAGTCCCCGAAGATCCGGCACGGGTTTTCCACCATCATGGTATGAAGCGCCGCATCGGACAAGCCGGATCTCTTCATCTCCGGTATGACCTCGTTGAAGAGATGCTCGACGCGGTAAGGCTTATCTTCCGGGAAGAGTGCGGTCGGCGTGCTGGGACGCATGCGGCCGTACATGCCGGTCATCAGGCTGTCCTGACCGATGACCATCTGCTTGGCGTAGCCGATGGCGGCAAGCCCTAAAAGAAGGACTTCGCGCCGTTCGTCCATCGGGAACTCGGGCAGATGCTCCGTGCCGAAGCGATCAAAGCCGAGGTTAAAGCCCATGTCCAGTACCGCCAGCACCTCGTCGACGTTCTTTGCCGCGCCCACATGGCCGATAACGGTTTTTGCCGGGTTTGCGCCCGCATCCAGAAGCGTGCGTGCCTGCGCGAGCACCTGCATGCCGCTCTCGATGTGCGTGATCATCGGACGGCCGGTGGCTTTCTGCGCGGCCGCGCCCGCGCGCAGGAGATGCGTTTCAAAGGGCGTGATCTCCTCGCTGCTGGCGACCTTGATGACACCCGCCTTGATGCCGGTTTTGCCGATGCCTTCCGTCAGCTCGCGGATCATGGTCTCGCTGATTTCCGCCTCGATGCTGGTCTTGAGGAAATGGCTGCGCTCACGGTAGTAGAACGAAGCGCCGGACGTCTCCTCGCGGTACAGGCCCGTGGAGCACACGATCTGGATGCCGCTGGCTTCGGAGATCTTTTTCAGCAGCTCCGGGTCGCGGCCGCAGTCGTTGGCCGTGGCGTCGAGCACGGAAACGAGGCCGTGCTTTTTCAGCCGGCGCGCCATGTCAATGCACAGCGCGAGGATCGTCTCGTAGTCGTTGACGTTGTTCGTCATGTCCGAAGCATAGCCGGGCCAGCCGAAAGCGAAGTGCTCATGCATGGACATCAAGCCCAGCCGGTCGGCGGGGATGGGGCCGGTTACGGTATTGACCATAGTCGCGTACCTCCTTAAAAATCAAGCCTCAGATAACCTGGTCATCCTTGAGCTTTTGAATTTGTTCGGGCGTATAGCCGGCTAAACGGCTGAGGATTTCGTCGGTGTGCTCGCCCAGCAGCGGCGCGCGTTCTTCGCTGACTTCCAGCGTGGAGAACTGCGGCACGAACGCCGCGTAGGGGTATTCGCCGATTCCCGGATAGTCAAAGGAGCGGATGGCGTTGCGCGCCCGGAGCTGCTCGTTCTTGTCGAGGTCCTCGATCATGCAGATGGGTGCGCTGGGAACGGCGTGCTTTTCAAGCGCTTCGACGGCTTCTTCCGTGGTGATGCTCTCCGTCCACTCGCGCACGATCGCTTCCACTTCCTCTTCGCGCGCTTTGCGGCCGGTGTCCTTCTGGTATTCGGGGATATCCAGAAGGTCTTCGCGGTTCATGGCCTTCGCCAGATCGAAGAAGTTCTGGTTGGTCGTGCAGGAGATCTGTACGAAGCCGTTTTTGGTGGGGAAGGTGTTGACCGGGCAGGAGCTGGGCATACGGTTGCCTCTGCCGCGCACTTTCTGCCCCATCAGGCGCGAGACCTGGATCTTCGCGTCGAGGATGGAGATCGCCGCCTGCAGCATCGAAACGTCGATGTACTGGCCTTCGCCGGTCTGATCGCGATGATGGAGCGCCGCGAGGATCGCGAGATCCGCGTACATGCCCGAAAGGTAATCGATGATGGACGAGCCGGGGCGGGTAGGCTGACCGGGTTCGCCCGTGATGGACATGATGCCCGAGATCGCGGTGATGGTCATATCGTAAGCTTTCTTGTTGGCGTCGGGGCCGGTCTGGCCGTAGCCGGAAATGGAAGCCATGATGAGCTTGGGATTATATTGCTTCAATGCCTCATAGCCCATGCCCATTTTCTTGAGCAGGCCGGGCTTGTAGTTTTCGATGACGACGTCGACATTCTTGATCAGGTCGTAAAGCACTTCCTTGGCCTTAGGATCCTGTACGTTCAGCGTGAGGTCTTTCTTGTTGCGGTTGTAAGTGGGGTACGCCATGGGGATGCCGTTGATTCTGGGGCCGTAGATGCGGTAAAACTCGCCCGTGACGGGTTTTTCCACCTTAATGACTTCCGCGCCCATGTCGCCGAGCAGCATGCCTGCGAACGGGCCCGCCACCACGTGCGTGAATTCCAATACGCGAATGCCTTCCAATGCTTTGCTCATAACTGTATTTTCCTCCTGTTGGCTTATGCGAATGGGGTCTGCCGTTTTCGGCAGCCCCCGGCGTAGTACTGTTTCTTATCTTCCGACGAATACGGGCTTCCTCTTTTCGAGGAACGCGCGCATGCCTTCACGCTGGTCTTCGGTGTTGAAGAGCTGTGCCCACTGCTTGCCCTCGCGCTCGATACCGACGTCGGTCGGCGTGCCCCAGGCCTGGTTGATGAGCTGCTTTGCCCAGCCCAGCGCGACGGTTGGACGGCGGCAGAGCTTCTCGGCCCATTCCATGGCGGTGTCCATCAGCTTATCGAGCGGCACGACCTTGTTGACGATGCCCCAGTCGCAGGCGGTGTTCGCGTCGATGCGGCCGCCGAAGAGGATCATTTCCTTGGCGCGGCAGATCGAGATGTTCTGGATCAGACGCTGGGTCGCGCCGCCGCCCGGATAGATACCGACGTTGATCTCGGGCAGCGCGAAGAGCGCGTTGTCCGCAGCGATACGCAGGTCGCAGTTGAGGATGGTCTCGGTGCCGCCGCCGAAGCAGTAGCCCGCGATGGCCGCGATGGTGACCGGGCGCAGATTCATCAGCGCGCGCTGGGAGCGCAGATTGACTTCCACGGAACCGAGGGCCTTCTCTACGTCAAAGCCCGCCATGGCAGCGAGGTCGCCGCCGGCGCAGTACGCGCGCTCGTCGCCCGTCATGATCAGGACCTTGATCTCGGGGTCTTCGTTGATGTAATTGAATACTTCAACGCGCTCGCGACCCATGGCCACGTTCATGGCGTTCAGCGCCTCGGGGCGGTTGAACTGCATGATCGCGACGTTGCCGACGTACTTCATGATGATGTTTTCATACTGCTTATCTCTGTAAGACATATTCGTTGTTTCCTTTCTTGATTGTTATTTATGATACTTTCGATCACATGACTTTTTTGTCGAGGAAGGCCTGGTATTCGGCTTCGGAATATCCGAGCATGCCGCAGATGACTTCCTTGTTGTGCTCGCCCAGTTCCGGCGCGCGGTTGGCGGGCGTTTCGATGGTGGAGAACTTCGGAACGAAACCGAGCATCGTGTATTCGCCGATACCGGGCTGGTCGAACTTGACGAACGCGTTGCGGGCGATCAGCTGCGGGTTGCTGGGCAGGCTCTTGATCGTGCGGATCGGCGCATTGGGTACGCCGCCGGCCTCGAGGAGCGCGGCCGCTTCGTCGTTGGTGTACTGTCCGACCCAGGCGTTGACTTCGGCTTCAATGGCTTCTTCATGCGCTTTGCGCGCCATGGATTCCTGATAATCGGGGTTCTCCAGCATATCCTGTCTGCCCATGACTTTGCAGAGGTTGAAATACTGCGTGTCCGTGTTGCAGGAGATCTGGATATGACCGTCCTTGGTCTTGAAGGTGTTGATCGGGCAGGCGATGGGGATGCGGTTGCCGGCGCCGGTGTAATCGGTGTCGTTGATGATGCTGACGGCGAGACGCTGGTCGAGCACGGAGACGGCCGATTCGAGCATGGAGATGTCGATATACTGGCCTTCGCCGGTGCGGTTGCGGTACTGGAGCGCGCCCAGCACGCCGATCGTGCAGTACAGGCCGGAGAGGAAGTCGATGATCGCCATGCCGGGCTTCATCGGGTCGTTGGGATAGCCGGTGATGGACATGATGCCCGACATCGCCGAAACGGTCATGTCATAGGCAAGACGCTTCGCATACGGGCCGTTCTGGCCGTAGCCGGAAATGGAAGCCATGATGATGGCGGGGTTATGCTTTTTGAGGTCTTCGTAGCCGAGGCCGATCTTTTTAAGCATGCCGGGCTTCTGGTTTTCGATCACGATGTCGACTTCCTTGACCAGCTTGTAGATGATTTCCTTGGCTTCGGGAGCCTGAAGGTTCATCGTGATGCACTTCTTGTTCATATTGTAAGACGCGTAAGCCAGAGCGACGCCGTTCTTCTTGGAACCGTAGATGCGGTTGTGCTCGCCGGTGCCGGGTTTTTCCACCTTGATTACCTCAGCGCCCAGATCCGCCAGCTGCAAGCCGCACCAGGGACCTGCGACCACGTGTGCAAGCTCCAGTACGCGAATGCCTTCCAATGCTTTGCCCATAATGAAATTCCTCCTAATATGTACTTGGTTATTTGAAATCCTATCCTGAAGATTGGTTTCTTACGAGCGTTTTCGAAATCGTTGTTTTGCCGGATCTTCCGCATAGGGCGGCCGTGTCCGCCGACCGTTCCGCGTCCGGCTGCGCGTTTTTATGATAGTCCGGGATGCGCTGAAAGCTGCGCTGCATATCTATGCAGGGAGTTTTCGCTTGCTGCGTGCAGCTTCCGAAAATACATTGGGCTTTTGCCGCCGGTACCGGCGGCAAAAGCCGTATTGCTTGCGATTATTTGCCCTTGAAAACGGGTTTTCTCTTTTCGAGGAACGCGCGCGCGCCTTCCTTCTGGTCTTCGGTGGAGAAGAGCTTGGCCCACGCTTCGCCTTCAGCCTGCAAGCCGTCGTAGGTCTTGGTGCCCCACGCCTGGTTGATGAGGTTCTTTGCGGATTCGATCGCGATCGTCGGCCTGCGGCTGATCTTCTGCGCCCATTCCATGGCGGTGTCCATCAGCTGATCGACGGGAACGACCTTATTCACAATGCCCCATTCGTAAGCGGTCTGCGCGTCGATGCGGCTGCCCATGATGATGAGCTCCTTGGCGCGGCAGATGGAAATGTTCTGGATCAGTCTCTGCGTGCCGCCGCCGCCGGGGAGGATACCCACGCTGGTCTCGGGCTGGGAGAATACGGCGTTGTCCGCGGCGATCCTCAGGTCGGCCGCCAGCGCGCTCTCCATGCCGCCGCCGAAGCAGTAGCCTGCGACCGCCGCGATGATGACCGGACGGATGCTCATGGCGTAACGCTGGTTGGATACCGTGCGCATGGCGTATTCATAGGCTTCCGGCTCGTTGTAATTGGCAAACGCCGCCAGGTCGCCGCCGGCGCAGTACGCACGCTCGTTGCCGGTGAGGATCAGGACTTTGATTTCCGGATCGGCATTGATGTTGTGGTACACTTCATTGCGCTCGAGCGCCATTTCCATGTTGACTGCATTGAGCGCTTCGGGACGGTTGAACTGCATGATGGCAACATTCCCGACGTACTTCATGATAATGGTATTGTACTGTTTGTCCCGATAAGACATGTTGGCTTTCCTCCTGATGAACTTAATTCTTGCTGACTCCGTGTCAAACATATCTTCTATTTGTGTTTAATTATAGCATAAGAAACAAAGAAGTGTAAATAGCTTGCTTGCACGGCTATGGGCGCATTGTTCCTTATTAAGGATGAATGCTTTTACATATTATCACATGTTTGAGCAGACAATGAAAAAAAGGATTGGGATTTTCGCAAAGTTGTGGTAAAATGAATTAACAGGAAATCTTAAATCCAGAGTAGATTCGTTGAAATTAGAGGAGCTTCGCCAAAAACCCAGACTATGCAATTTGCTTATCGACGGGCAATTTGTTAAAACAAATAATTAACATCGAACCCCAAAAATAACATGCCGTTTGAATAAAACAGATATTGCATTGCTGTGACCCGAATGGTAATATATTTGTGCCATGATTTGATGAAAGGACGGCGGCAATAACTAATTATTATACATCCCCCGAGAAAAAGTTTGAGCTGAATACAAAAAGGCTTTCCGGCAGCCTGCCGGATCACGATATTTCGACACAAACCGACCAGGCGCGAGGTGCCTGTATTGATATTTGCAGAAGGGAATGAGGTAATATGGCACAGATCGTGAAACTGCCGCAAATCGGAATCTCGGAAGAGAGCGCAATCGTTGGCAAATGGTACAAAAACGTCGGCGACACGGTAGCCGAGGGAGAATTGCTTTTCTCTGTAGAAACGGGAAAATCCAGCTTTGACGTGGACTCTCAGTACAACGGCGTCGTGCTGGCGCTGCTGTGCGCCGAGGGCGATGAAATGCCCGTCGAAGCACCGGTGTGCGTGATCGGCGCCGCCGGCGAAACATATGAAATCGATACGCCGGCCGCTCAGGCGGAAAGTACTGCCGCAGCGGCTGCTGTAAAAGAGGTTCCCACAGTCACGGCGCAGGCCGTTCCTGCGGCGCAGCTGCAGGGAGACAGGATAGCCGCTTCCCCGCGCGCGAGGAATTTGGCGCAAAAGGCCGGCATTGACCTTTCCGGCGTGGCGCCGACCGGCGCGGAGGGAAGGGTCATTGAGCGCGATGTGCGCAAAGCCATGGAGGAAGGCGCGGCAAGGACTGCCGCGGAAAAACCGGCTGCGCCCGCACCGGCGCCCGCAGCAGCGGCACCGGCGCCCGCGGCGGCAAAGGCGCCTGCGGCGGCGTACGAGGATGTGCCTCTGCCGCAGATCCGCAAGCTGATTGCGGAAAACATGCATCAGGCGCTGACGGAACTCGCGCAGGTGACGATTCATTCCTCTTTCGATGCGACGGATCTGCTCAATCTGCGCAAACGCTGCAAGCAGTCCGACGATCCGGCGATCGCCGGGATCACGCTGGGCGATATGGTGCTTTACGCCTGCGCCCGCACGCTCCTCGAGTTCCCGGACGTGAACGCACATTTCCTCACGCAGCAGCAGGCGATGCGCTACTTTAAGAACGTAAACCTCGGCGTCGCGGTGGATACGCCGCGCGGCCTGATGGTTCCGACGATATTCGAAGCCGAAAAGCTGCGTCTGACGGAGATTTCGGCAAAGGTGAAAGAGCTTTCCGCAGCCGCGCGCAAGGGCAACATCGATCCGGCGCTGCTGACCGGCGGATCGTTCACGGTATCGAACATGGGTGGCTTCGGGATAGAGTGCTTTACGCCCGTCATCAATCCGCCGCAGACGGCGCTGCTGGGCGTATGCAACGTGACCTACCGTATGCGGGAGACCGCAGACGGGTTCGCGCCCTATCCGGCGATGGGCTTGTCCCTTACGTTCGATCACCGGGCGATGGACGGCGGACCTTCCGGAAGGTTCCTCAAAGAACTATGCAAGCGTCTGGAGTGCTTTACGCTTTTGATGGCTTGAATTATCTAGGAGGATATAAGTAATGTTGTATGATCTGATCGTATTGGGTGGCGGCCCGGCCGGTTATCTGGCGGGTGAAAGAGCAGGTGAAGCGGGCCTGAAAACGCTCGTGATCGAAGAGAGGAACCTCGGCGGCGTGTGCCTGAACGAAGGCTGCATCCCCTCCAAGACGCTGCTCAACTCCGCAAAGATTTTCGACTATACCAAGGCGTATGGTCAGAAATACGGTGTGTACTGCGAAGGCTCCCGTATCGACTTCGGCAAGGTCATCGACCGTAAAAACAAGGTCGTTAAGACGCTGGTCGGCGGCGTAGCATTCAAGCTCCAGTCCCTGAAAGTCGACGTCGTGAACGATCACGGCGTGATCGAAGACAGGACCGACGAAGGCTACGGCGTCCGCGTGGGCGATACGGTATACCGCGCGCCCAAGCTGCTGATCGCAACGGGTTCCAGCACGCTGATCCCGCCGATCCCCGGCGCAAAAGAAGCACTGGAAGCCGGCATCCTGATGACCAACCGCGAGATTCTCGATCTGCGTGAACCCCCGGCGGAAATGATCGTCATCGGCGGCGGCGTCATCGGTCTGGAAATGGCGTCCGTATTCAATTCCGTCGGCACCAAAGTGACGGTCGTCGAAATGCTCGATAAGATCGCCGGCCCGACCGACAGAGAAATTTCCGCGATCCTGCAGAAGAATTACAGCAGGAAGGGCATCAAATTCGTTCTCGGCGCCAAGGTCACGAAGATCGACGGCAAAGAGGTTACCTATGAGCTGAACGGCGAACCTGTGACGATCAGCGCCGACAAGATCCTCATGAGCGTAGGCCGCCGCGCC
>JAEEGL014398493.1_pt1 | contig 22265 bp, 21 predicted proteins | sample 9134231 | NCBI WGS metagenome assembly JAEEGL01 (sample SAMN16246548, study PRJNA631951) | gut metagenome | biome: gut microbiome; feature: rumen; material: fiber-attached | host: Bos | place: Iran: Karaj | collected 2018-10 | reverse complement strand
CTATGAGAACAACCCAGAGCGTTCAGACGGCATCATCAGTGGCGCACAAGACTCGATAGGCATCTGCATCCCCGGCCTCTGCCGTCACTACTACAACAACCAGTATTGGCCATCGAAGATAGAGACCTGCAATGACGAAAGCATTCTTTCATGGTTAGAGAGCCACTTGGTGATGATACCTATGGAACCACGCAAGCCAGGCTGCTCCGTAATAGAAGGTAAGGATATCACTGAAACCAAGGTTAAAGCCCTTGCCCAAGCAGCCGATGGTTGCTGGGAGGCAATCATGAACAAGGACTTGAAAGCGTTTGCTGCGGCATACAAAGCCTCTTTCGAGGCACAAGTGGCAATGTTTCCTGCGATGATACAAGGCACGGTTCCATCCTACATCGAAAAATACGAAAAACTTGTAAAGGCCTACAAGATGCCCGGAGCAGGAGGTGGTGGCTATCTCGCCTGTGTAGTAGAGAATGCTGAGAATTTTGCAAAGGAACACCCCGAAGCAATAAAACTAACTATCAGAAGGAAATGAAACGCTATTGCCAGACGCTAACCCTCATTGACAATGAGGAAATGATACAGAAATACGTGGAGGCTCATGCCCATGTGTGGCCAGAGATTATCGAAGGCCAGCGTGAAGTGGGTATCCTTGATATGCAAATCTACCGCAAGGGGAGGAACCTCTTCATGATTTGCGATACCGTTGATGACTTCGACTGGGAACGGGATATGGCACAATTGGCTACCTTGCCAAGACAAGCTGAATGGGAAGCATACGTGAGCCAATTCCAAGGTTGTGAGGCCAACGCTCGCAGCGACGAGAAGTGGCAGATGATGGAGAAAATATTTTAGCCACGGTGTTTTAGAATGGAATTGACAGCGTTTTTGAAAGGTGTGTGTCAGTTTTGCAGGTATTTGTTTTGGCCGAGGTGGAGGTAAACCGAAGGCTGAGGTTTGAAGGCTGAAGTGAGAGGTGTGAGGGCTGAAGTTTGATTTATTCAACTGACACAATATTTATGAGTGAATTGGGTGACCTTGTACAAAGCAAATGTAACGCTTTTGCTGATCGGGTGGTAAAACTAAATGATTATCTGCTTAAGGAAGCGGCTAATCAGAAGGCTGATGTGCGATGGCTGATGGAGGATGGGAAAAAGAAACAATCTATGTTAAGCCAATCCCTGTATATCTACAAGCAGTGGCGAATATATGTAATCAATTAATGAGAGCGGGCACGAGCGTAGGGGCGAATAACTCTGAGGCCACTAGTGCGATAAGCAAAGCTGATTATAAAAGTAAAAGCTACATAGCATTGAAAGAGGCCAGGGAGAGTTTGTATTGGATAAACTTATTGCATAGAAATGGTTATCTTGATGATAAGCAGTATGAATCCATCTTTGCAGACGCAGATGAGTTGGTGAGGATTTTTGTGGCAAGGTGTAAGAAATTGGACTCTGATGACCCAAGAGGAGGAGTGAATGAAGAAATATCAGAAAAAGATTATGTTTATCGAAACGAATCATCGCAATCCGTCACGTCATAACCCAGAAGAAAGAGGATTGTATTGCAACTGGCAGAAACAAAACAGGAAATTGATGAATGCCTATTTGTTGATAGAACCACGGTTGGGGATGTTTAATGAGCTGCTGGAGTTAAGTGAACGGTATAAAAGGAAGAATCAGTATGTTTGATTAGTTTAGAGTTTAGGGTTTAGAGTTGAGAGGCAGTTGGTGAGTTTAGAGTTGCTTAGTAGTTTCAGGTTTCAGGATTCAGGTTTCAGGTGGGGGGGAATAAAAGTTTTTCCAGGGGTTTGGAAGAAATTGTGTATTTTTGCAAATTGTAAACGTAGATATCATAAAAGGCAGATATGGCAGATATAAAGGTGTTTATCAGCAGTGTTCAGCGGGAGTTTGAACGGGAACGTCGGCAGCTTTGCGACTATATCCGGACAGACGCTCTGCTGGGACAATTCTTTGTGCCTTTTATCTTCGAAGATCTGCCGGCATCTGAGATTTCTGCACAGAAGGCGTATCTCACCCAAGCTGCCGCTTGTCACATCTACTTGGGTATTTTCGGAACGCAGTATGGCTACGAGGATGCCGATGGAGTTTCGCCTACCGAGCGCGAATACGATACTGCCACCGCCCATTTCGCCCACAGGCTGATTTACACGCTGCGCACCAACACTGAACGCCATCCCAAGGAGCAGGCTTTCATCAGCAAGGTGGAGCAGGAGGTGGTGCGTCGCGGCTTCAGCACCTACGAAGAACTTCGCACAGCGGTATATAACTCGCTGATTGACTACCTGGTGAAGAAGGAGGTGATACGGCGAGTGCCGTTTGATGCCGCTGCCCATCCTACAGCCACATACGACGACATCGACCCCGAGCGTGTGCGCACGTTTGTCAACAAGGCCAGGGAGAAACGCAAGTTTTCGCTGACCTTTGCCGACGGCATAGAGCAAATCTTCAGCGGCATCCATGTGCTGACCGATGATGGACGGCTGACCAACTCGGCCCTGCTGCTCTTCGCCAAAGACCCGCAAAGGTTTTTCCGCACGTCAGAGGTGCGCTGTGCGCAATTTTATGGCACCAAGGTGGAAAAGCCTATCCGCAACTATCAGGTCTTTACGGGTACGCTCTTCGAGATGATTGACAAGGCTGTGGGCTTTGTGATGTCACGCATCGATGCCCGTGTGGGCACCCGCAACCAATCACCAGATGCCCCTGTGGAATACGAGTTGCCTGAGAGTGCCGTGGCCGAGGCCATTGCCAATGCGGTGGCACATCGCGACTATACGAGCAACGGCAGCGTTCAGGTGATGCTGTTTCGCAACCGCTTGGAGGTGTGGAACCCCGGTAGGTTGCCAGATGGTTTTACGGTGCAGAAACTGCGAGAGATGCACTCATCTGAACCCACGAATCCTGTAATTGCGCATCCGCTGTTCTTGACTGGCTACATAGAGCACCTTGGCACGGGCACGACGGATATGATTGCCGACTGTGCAGAGTATGGGCTGCGTGCGCCAGAGTTTATCCAAGCCGAGGACTTCCGAACGATTATCTGGAGAAAGGGAAAAATAACAGAGCAGGGTGAAAAAGTAACAGAGCAGGATGAAAAAGTAATAGAGCAGGGTGCAAAAAGTAATAGTGCGGAGCAAAAAAGTAATAGAGTGCATCTGACGGCAAAGCAGCAAAAAGTATTAGAGTTCTGCGACGAGGTGCCTCGCACGGCACAGGAGATTCTTGAAATGGTGGGTGTCAAATACCAAACCCGCACGCTTCAACAGTACGTGACAAAACTGGTGTTGGCAGGTGTTTTGCGCCCCACTACCACACACAAAAACGACTCTAACCGCAAATACATCACCGCTCACGACAGGGAGTGAGCTATATCTACCGGAGGGGAGGACAGCCGGGGGACGGGGACAGACACCTGTCCCAGGCGAATTTGAAGGAATAATATTTCCGATTCAGTTTTGAAAGGAGTTTGGCGTTTTTGCAGCTATCTGTTTTGGACGAGATGGAGACTTTATAGTTTAGAGTTTTTTCACTACATCTATTATATTCAGCGGTGTTCAAGGCCGCTCCCTGCGGTCAGGCAGAGAGTCAGATGAAAGTTTGGAGTTGTAAGTATGAAAGTACTGAAAGACGTTTGGATGTTTTGAGGGTTTATGCTTTGGCCGATGAAGTAATCAATATCTTCTAAATGCATTTTTAGCATATTGTTCATTAGGCGAAGAGATATTCCAATAATTCTAACAAATTTGGCATTTTTTTGTAATTATTGCCAAAAATGTTGTATCTTTGCACCCGAAATGAAAAACGCTGACATTATATTGGATTACGCATACGAGCACAACGAAACCATTGTGCATAAGGAATTTATGCAATGGTTTACTGAGGCATTTCCTAATGAATCGGTTCGTAGTATGGATACCACTTTGCGACGAATGCAGGCTTCGGGTATCCTTTTGCGCACAGGATATGGAGTGTTCAAGTTGGGAAATGACGTGAAGCCCAGCTATCGACCCGTGGTGAGCGAAGAGATGCGGCGGATATTTGCTAAAGTGTGTGAGAGCTATCCCTACACTGGCTGTTGCATCTGGCAGGCAAGCGAGTTAGGGGCTTTTATGCAGCATATGCCCAATCTGGATGTGCTGATTTTTGAGGTGGAAAAGGTGGCTGCCGAGGCTGTGTATGAAGATGTGAAGGAACTGGCTGGCAGTGACCGCAAGGTGCTACTCAACCCGTCGGAGCGTGATTACCGCCTGTATGCAGCAGGCGAGAGGGCTTTGTTGGTGAAGGATATGGTGAGTGAATCACCACTACAGTCCGTTTATGGCATAGCAGTGCCTATGTTGGAGAAAATACTTGTTGACGCCATTGTGTCGCCCGAGCTGGAGTTTGCACGTGGAGGAGAGATATTCACTATTTTCGAGAATGCGGGCGAGATGTACCGCATCAACCGGAAAACGATGTTGCGCTATGCCACGAGACGCGGCAAAAAGGAAGAAATAGAAAAACTAGTAAATGCTACGATGCCATGATTGACGAAAGAAGCAGGAGCAGGGAGTGGATATTGGAATCTTGCAAGGTGAACAAGGTTAACGACCCCACATTGATGGAGAAAACCATCCGTGCTTTTTCGCTTCTGGAGGCATTGGCAAAGTCGGGGTGTCCCTTCCTGTTCAAGGGCGGTAGCGCACTGATGCTGCAACTGGGCTGCACGCAACGGTTGTCGGTCGATATAGATGTGGTTTGCCCTCCGGGAACGGATGTGGTAGAGTATCTGAAGCCTTATGCCGCTGAATATGGTTTTGGCGAGATTGTTCCGGTTGAAAGGCTGTCGAGGTCGAACGTGCCGAAAACTCACGCCAAATGTTTCTACCAAGTGTCGTATGTAACCAACAGAGCACAGGAGAAAGTGCTGCTTGACGTGTTGTATGAGGACATTTGGTATACCCACATCGAGCGATTACCCATTGAAAGCCCGTTCCTGCTGACCGAGGGTGAACCACTTGAGGTGAGCCTGCCAAGCAAGGAAGACCTGCTTGGTGACAAATTGACGGCCTTTGCTCCCAATACAACGGGAATTCCTTATATCAAGCAGACAAAAGGCAAGGATGGCTCAATTGAGGAGCGGCATTGTGGTATGGAAATCATCAAACAACTGTTTGACGTGGCTTCGCTTTTCGACAGGATTGACGACCTGAGTGTGGTGCGCGAGACTTTCGGCAGGATTGCACCCTTAGAGTTGGAATATCGTGGCCTTGACAGGAATAACCTTCAGATGGTGCTGGATGATATCCGCAAGACTGCTGAACTGGTTTGCACGGGAGTTTACACAAAAGACCAGAGTTTTGAGTTCAAAGAACTATTGGGCGGGGTACACCGTATTAGAGATCTGATAATCAGCGAAAACTTCAACCAGTATTCGGCCATAGTGGCGGCCTCAAAAGCGGCATATCTTTCGTTGCTGTTGGAGAGAGGCATTGACATCCTCAATCGTTTTGATCCCACAGTTGATTTGCGAAGTGTCAGGCTGGAAAGTCCGATAAATCCAGTGGTGAACAAAATTAAATCCGTTAAACCAGAGGCTTTTTGGTATTGGCGTGAGATAGAGAAGCTGTTTAATCGCTGATTTTGATTGGAGTTCGACAATCATCACGAAGACCGCAGAGTAAATCTGACTGTGGTGGGAAGATGGTATCACCTTGCCATTTGATGTGAAGCGGGACTATTACCTCTATGATGTGCCTGTCGGTGAAAATCGTGATTCCCACGTCCATGAGGAGCTGAGCCAACTCATTATTGCCGTATCTGGTTCCTTCACCGTGACTTTGGATGACGGAAAGTGCAAACATTCGTTCTTCTTGAACCTATTTTTCATTAAGGATTTAGAAGCTTGTCTGTTCCGTGTAGAAATTAATATGGAATGAGCAGGGGAGGAAATATGATGGCGCGATACGTGGAGTGAATATGTTAATAACTAGGCAATGGCTTACGTGTGACATTTTTTTTAGATTAAAGAATATAAGTTAATACTGTTTATGAACAAAGAATTGTGTGATGGCTGAAAACAAAAACGATAGAATAATAGGATTGTCGGATTCAGAATTCCTGTCGTTTCTATATGCAGAAAGAGATAGGGAAAATGATCATAGGCAATTTCAGGGATGGAATATATGGGCATTGGCAGGAGCTATCGTTACTGTATGTTGCGCAATCTATTATATAGTAAAGGATAATTGGGGTTCTCTCTGTTTCTCTCAATTCTTATATTGTTCTAGCCTGATTGTCGCGTTTGTTTTGTGCTACATACCCGTGGTATCGCTGTTGTCTAAAAATCGAGCATTTGACTATAAGAAGTTGAAAACAATAAAGGATGTTTCACCTAGTTCATATCTTTTGATAGGTCTATTGGCTTCGGTAGCCTTTGCAATTTTAATCCCCGTTTTTGACAAGGCTATGCCGTGGAATATCGTATCAATTTGTTGGATGGCTTCATCCGTGCTTTTTGTGGTTGGTAAGATCGTGTGTGGAAAGAATAAGGACAGGATTGTCCATTCTTTTATTGAAGATAGGGTTTTTGTGAGCCTTGTTTGGGATAGATTGTATTTCTTGTTTGTTAGTCTCTCCTTGATGTTGGCATCGGTAAGGTCGGTCCGCTTCTTGTCATTGCAAGAGCTGGGATTCTCAGGCTTTGAGTTGTCCGTATGCGTCGCGGCATTGACGGTGCTCGTGTATATGTTGTTGAAGGTTTTAAGAAGTGAGAATGTGGCAAGCAGAATGGACGTGTTGATAGATGGATTTGTATATAAAGGTGAATCAAAGGAATCTATATATAGAATGTTGAGGATTAATAGGATGGGAAGTACCGTCCTCGAGTCTTGTGCACAAGAGGTTGAAAAACTTGGCAGAGGCGTTGAGATATATAAGGAGAAAAGACAGGTATTGGAGATGATTGAGAATTCAATTAAGAACTCCAATGTCGAGTTTGAGGAATTGAGAAGGTATGTGGGAGAGATAGAAGAAGTGGTCGCTTATTTAAATCAATGTCTTAGACAGTCTTCTGTGTTGGGAAACAAATTGGAGCAGATTGAAAAAATGGTGCCGGAGCTGAGAAATGATGATGATTTTATGTCTTTAGTCTCAATGCTCGATGATGTGAATGTCGCAACAGATACTTTGATGAAACTTTCAAGATCAGTATTCGGTAAGGTTGCACAAATGGTTGAAAAATATCATTGCGAAAGATATGGTGGGTTATGTAAAGCCGAATGTGCGCATCGGTACGAGAAAATGTCTTTCTGGTATAGGATTGTAAGGTGGTTTAAGTTGAAATGTTGGAAGAGAAAATGATTGATAATCAAAAATAATTGAGTTGTGCGAAAAAATGATGCAAATCATGTAAAAAAGGTAGTGGTAGACGAAAAGGGAAATCTGATTGTGGCCATAAAAAAGTTTTCTTGGCTGAATTGCCTGATCCATTCGGTTTATGGCTACATTAGTCTTGTATTTTTGGGGGTGACAGTTCTTTTACTTGTAACAGGATATCATTGGATTTGGGTGACGGTTCTAGGAGTGCTGGCTTTGGTCTTTGGGGCCGTGGCTTGGCTGAATTCAAATGATAGCCTTATGGAACGTGTTTATGTAGAACTGCTCGAAAGTCATTTAATTAATAAAGGTGTAATTACTGCCCCATTCATTTCATCAAAGTTTTATACAGATGAAGACACAATCAGTTGCATAACGGATGATGGAAAGAAGTTGGAATATAAAGTTGAATATATGCAAGAGCGTAAATCAACGTATGTGGTGAAGATACATATATAAGGAAGGTAGTAGTCATTTGTCCTCACGTCGTTGAGGTTTAGGCCTTGCGGGAGCAATAATGTGGATCGGCGCCTAATACATGGCTAATAGTCAGAAATTTACATACTTGTTCCCTTTTTGTCAATGCGAGGGGGAGGGTAACAAACAAAGAAGGTATTCGATAACAGACAAATATCTAATAATTTATAGATATTATTGGGGTATCTACGAAAAATTAGATGATTTGAGAAAAGTTGAATTAATCAAATAAACTAAAATATTATGTCAGATAGAAAACGAATTTATCTTTGTCTGGCTCACATGAGTGAAGCTGGTCTTGAACAGAAGTATATCAAGGAAGCGTTTGATACCAACTGGGTGGTGCCGCTGGGGCCTAATGTGAATGGGTTTGAGAAAGACCTGGAGGACTTCGTCAACCTTAACGTTAACGCTAACCTTAACAAGAGAGTGGTGGCATTGAGTGCAGGTACCGCAGCGGTGCACCTGGCTCTAATTGCCGCTGGCGTAAAAGCGGAGGATGAGGTAATTGTGCAGTCGTTTACTTTTTGCGCTTCCTCCCACCCTATCACTTACCTTGGCGCAAAGCCGGTGTTTGTGGATTCGGAGAAGGATTCATGGAATATGGACCCGGAACTTATGGAGGTGGCTATCAAAGACCGCATCGCCAAGACGGGCAAGAAGCCTGCGGCTATCATCCCTGTGGCTCTGTACGGCATGCCGTACCAGATTGACCGCATCATGGAGATTGCCAACCGCTACGACATCCCCGTCATCGAGGATGCCGCCGAGGGCTTCGGTAGTCGCTGGAATGGTCAGGTGCTGGGTACTTTCGGCAAGAGCGGCGTGCTGTCGTTCAACGGCAACAAGATGATCACTACCTCGGGTGGTGGCGCACTTATCACGGCCAACGAGGAGGAGTGGCGCGAGATCATGATGTATGCAACCCAGTATCGTGAGAGCTATCCTTACTACCAGCATGAGAAGATTGGTTTCAACTACCGGATGAGCAACATCTGTGCTGGTATCGGTCGAGGTCAGATGACCATCGTGAATGACCATATTGCCCACCACAAGCACGTGCAGGCGTTGTATGAGGAGTTGCTGAAGGATGTGCCGGGCATAAAGGTGCATGGTAATCCCGACAGCCGCTACGACTCTAACTTCTGGCTCTGCACCATGACCATAGATCCCGAGGTGCGTATCAAGGGACAGGAGAACGCTTACAAAACCATCGTGACGGGTGCCGTGGGTGGTGCCGCTGGTGTTATCCATGCCGCAGAGAGTGCCCACACGGATTGTGAGCCTAACGACAACGTGGAGGCTTTGCGTGTCATCATGGACCAAGCTCAGATTGAGGCTCGCCCGCTGTGGAAACCGATGCACAAGCAGCCGGTGTATAAGAACGCTCCGGCTTACGTCAACGGCGTGAGCGAAGCACTGTTTAAAGTCGGTATGTGCCTGCCTGCCGGTCCGTATGTGACAGATGATGACGTGAAGTATATTGTTGATACTATCAAGGGGGCAATAGAAAGGTAGTAGATTCAGGATTCAGGATTGACTCACTTCCTTTGATTATTATTCATAGGTGTTCGCAGCCTGCAGCACAGGATTCAAGTTTCAGGATTCAAGATTCAGGATTCAGGATTGACTCACTTCCTTTGATTATTATTCATAGGTGTTCGCAGCCTGCAGCACAGGATTCAGGATTCAAGATTGACTCACTTCCTTTGATTATTATTCATAGGTGTTCGCAGCCTGCGGCACAGGATTCAAGATACAAGATAGATGAGCAAACTCGGGAAGTTTGAAGACTTGACAATATTTCAGATGGCAAGGACCATCAGTAAGGAGGTGTATGCCATAACGAAGCAAAGTGAGTTCAAAAAAGACAAACGCTTTGTGCAACAGATACATGCTGCAGCAGGTTCAATAATGGACAATATTGCTGAAGGCTTTGAGCGGGATGGTAATAAAGAGTTTGTTAACTTCCTATACATAGCCAAAGGCTCTTGTGGCGAAGTCCGCAGTCAGATTATAAGAGCTACAGACGTAGGATTTATAGATAAAGAAACGGCAACAAGACTCTACAATGACTGCCTCGATCTCAGTAAGGCGATTTCAAAAATTCATCACTTCTCTCAAAAGAAGTTCAATCACAGGATTGAAGAACTTGAATCTTGAAACTTGAATCTATTTTGTGTCTGCTGAATGGCTTGATAGTTACGATACGGAAGAGTTAAGGTGATCGTTAAGGTTAAAGTTGTATTACATTGTCAATACCATCAAGAGCGCTATTATTGAATAAAACTAAGAGGCATTAAGTAAAGGCTGGATTTCCCACAAGGAGGTCCGGTTTTTTTTTGAAAAAAGCGTGGCAAAATATGCACAGTTTAAAATATATTCGTATTTTTGCCACAGATTTTAATGTAATGAAAAACACATAATATAATGAAAGAAAGAATGTTGATTGCAAATAACATCAAACGGATGAGGGAGGTAAGCGGCTACACGCAGGAGAATGTAGCTGGCTTCCTGTGCATCGGTAGGTCGGCTTACGCCAACTACGAGTCTGGGGAACGCGAGATTCCGCTGAGCGTGATGGAGAAGCTGGCAGACCTCTACGGATGCGAGCTACTTGACCTGTACACCGAGGACGAGGTCGCGCTGGCTGGCATGCTGGTGACGGCATTTCGAGTTGATGCGCTTTCGCCTGAGGATATGGCACAGGTGGCTGCCTTCAAGCGCATCGTGAAAAATTCGTTAAAAATGGATAATTTGCTGGTACGATGAAGACTCTCACCATTTTAGAAGCCAATTCGCTGGCCGCGAAGTTCAGGTCAGACTTGGGTCTGGGCTTGGCTGAGCCAATCAATGCCAAGACACTGATCCGCAAGTTGGGTGTGACATTAGTTTACCGGCCTCTGTCGGAAAACTCGTTCGGTATCAGCTGCATGTCAGGAGAGAAACGCTTTATGCTGGTCAACAGCAACTCCACCCGTGGCCGTCAGCATTTTACTATTGCTCATGAGCTGTATCATCTTTATTTTGACGAGAAGCCTATGCCGCACATGTGCGGTAACGGTGCCGATGGCGAGGAGAAGAACGCCAACCGATTTGCCTCATCGCTGCTGATGCCCCAAGAGGGAGTGCTGACGATGGTGAGCAAGGATGAAATTGTGGGCCGCAAGATTACGCTTGCCACAGTGCTCAAACTGGAGCAGTATTTCGGGGTGTCGAGGATTACGCTGTTGATAAGGTTGAAGGATATCGGGCTGATTTCGCAACAGCAGCTTGAGACGTTGAAGGCTGTGGGAGTGAAGGAGTCGGCACGTGAATATGGTTATGACATGTCGCTTTACGAGCCAGGAAACGAGGGGCTGGTAATTGGTGACTTTGGAGAAAAAGCCCGTGCACTGTTCGAGGCTGGCAAGATTTCCGAAGGACATTATAATGAGTTAATGAATATGCTGTATGGCCGTGAAGAAGACTAAGATAGTGTTGGATGCGGATGTGATCATCCATTTCGCCAAGGCCGGGCGGTTGCATGAGTTGCCATCGATACTGCCTGAGTTCCAGTTCATGGTGCTGGACGTGGTTAAGCGGGAGATACCAGCCATATTGCTGTCAATGTTGCAGAAGGAAATATCACAAGAGAAAACAATCGCAGAGGAGGTTTTCGGAAAGACTTCTGGTGAGGTAAAGGAGTATGCGCGGTTGATATCAAAGAACGGACCGGCTCTAGGACGAGGCGAGAGTGCCTGCATGGTGTATTGCCTCTATCATCACGATGTGGTGGGCAGTAGCAACACGAAGGACGTTACTGCCTACTGCGAGGAAAAGGGAATCACTTATCTTACCACCTGTGACTTTCTATACTACGCTGTCCGTCGTGGTAAAATGACAAAAGCGGAAGCCGACGCTTTCATTGCGGAGGTTCGAAGTATGGGCAGTTTTCCGCCCCTGGTAGACTTCGATACGTATGTCTGTATGAAGATATGATTTAAGGCTGGTACTTAGGCATCGGCCTTTTTTTTGTTCTTAAACCCCTTAAACTTCTTTAACCCTTTGAACCCATCTTACTCTACACTTAAAAACTACTCTAAACTCTAAACTTTCAACACAAAACCAATAGTGTCAGAATTAAAATAGAGCAAATCTCGTGAGGTAACAGAGACTGTTGATAGTAACGCAGAGTGGATAAATGTTAGAGATCAATTATTGCGAAAGTGTTGAGTCTTAGGGAATGCACCAGATTCGACAGATGCCAAGGATAAGCTGCGAAAAATTACAAGTACGCCAGTATCAGCATCGTAGTCAATGCAGTCAATATCTGTATTTCCACGACGTTACGCGAAGTGTCTACAAAAGACTTGATATGGCATGGTCGCTTGAGTTTCATGTTCTCGGATTGTCTTCAATATCTCGACTTTTTGGTAACTTTGGGAATATTTGAGAAAATAGTATTACCCCTGCCATAGGAGTTGTGTTTATTGGTTACTTACTAAACGAAATATTTTCATTTAGTTACACACAATTCTTTTTTTTATATTGATAATTATTTATAAAAATCGCTTTGGACACTATTGATCTCAAGACTAGTTGAATGTCTTTTTTATTGTCGACATCCGTTTTTTTCGTATTTTTGTATTTTATTATAAATATTATATTTATCTGTCAAAACATTGAAAAACAAAGTATACATAGAGACATACGGTTGCCAGATGAACCTGGCTGACAGCGAAATTGTTGGCTCGATTCTATCCAAAGATGGTTATTCCCTTGAGAAGGATATCAACCATGCTGATTATATTCTAATAAATACCTGCGCAATTCGCGACAATGCTGAGCAACGTATTCGCAAGCGTCTGCGTGAGCTGCGCGCTCTGCAACGTAACCGTCAGTGGGTGAAGATTGGTATCCTGGGCTGTATGGCGGAACGCATCAAAAACCAGCTTATGGAAGAGGAGGACAACGTCTCTTTCATCGTCGGCCCCGACGCATACCGTCGTCTGCCTGAAATGCTTAGCCACCTCCACGATGGCGAGAAAATGGCGGAGACTCTGCTCAGCGACAGCGAGACATACGCTGATATAGAACCTGTGCGCTACGACACCAATGGCATCACTGCTTACATCAGCATCATGCGCGGATGTCAAAACTATTGCGCCTATTGTGTGGTGCCCTACACCCGCGGCCGCGAACGCAGTCGCGACCCTCAGACAATCGTAGCAGAGGCCAAAACCCTGTTCGAGAAAGGATACCGTGAGGTTACTCTCCTCGGTCAAAACGTAAATAGCTACCGATGGCAATGCAACGGAACTACTGTGGGGTTCCCTCAGCTTATGGCTATGGTTGCGGAAATAAATCCTCTTCTTCGCGTCCGATTTGCCACGTCGCACCCTAAAGACCTCAGCGACGAACTGCTTCAAACTATGGCGGAACATAAAAATATATGCCACTGCATTCACCTCCCTGTTCAGTCGGGAAGCGAACGTATGCTTAAACTCATGAATCGTCGCTACACTCCGGAATGGTACTTGAACCGCATAGAGGCTATTCGTCATTATCTTCCTGACTGCAGCATTACCACCGATGTCATTGCGGGGTTCTGCGGCGAGACGGAGGAGGACCACAAAGCTACCCTCGAAATGTTCCGTAAAGTGAGATATGACTATGCTTACATGTTCAAATTCTCTATGCGTCCCGACACTTATGCCGCTAAGCATCTTCAGGATGACATCCCCGACGAAGTTAAAACTCGCCGCCTCGAGGAAATAATAGCTCTGCAAGGCGAGATTGCTCTTGAAAACAACACCAAAGAAATCGGCAAAGTTTACGAGGTCCTTGTCGAAGGGGTTTCTCATCGTTCGGACAAGCAACTTTTTGGACGCAACAGCCAAAATAAAGTCATCGTCTTCGACCGCCAAGACTTCCAGCCGGGACAGTATGTCAATATTAAAGTAACACGCTGCACTGCCGCCACTCTTATCGGCGAAGCTGTAACACAATAATAATCATCTAAAGACGTTATTGTTTTTATAGCTGAATTGTGCTGACATTATATCTGCATTCTATTTGTTCATCTCTCACCTCATCATCTTACATACTAACGATCAACGACAAATTTTATAAAAATGAGTAACAACGGATTTTTCAACAAACACCCTTGGGTGATGCATGCTTTGCTCGCTCTGGGTATCTCGTTGGTTATTGTTATAACTACTTTTATTGTGCTGAAACACTATGGTCGCGTAGGACAAGAATACCCGACTCCCTATGTCGTGGGTCAATATGTCGACGATCTGGACGATATGGATTATGGCAATCTTGATTTGGAATTTGTCATCATCGACTCTATTTATCAAAAGAATCACCGCGGTGGTTTTATACTTCGCCAAGACCCGGACTCGGGTTCTCTCATCAAAAACGGCCGAAAAATCTACCTCACGGTCACTTCCTTCGTTCCCGACAATGCCATAGTTCCTGACCTACGCTCGCTAAGTGTGCGACACGCTATCTCGCAACTAGAGAATGTGGGCCTGCATGGTGGCCGTATAACTATCGTCGACGATCCTCATCATGTGGTGCTGCAACAAAAATATAAAGGCCGTAACGTCAACGAAGGCCGGCGTCTGGAGAAAGGCGCCATGATCGACCTCGTAGTTGGTCGTGGCAGCGGATCGGGTATGTCTATTGCGCCATATCTCGTTGGCATGTCTCCCACCAAGGCACGAAGCAACATCCTTTCCGCTTCTCTCAATGTTGGCGCCGAGCACTATGACGGTATCACCGACATGAGCAGGGCTATAGTTTACAAACAGTCGCCATCATACACGGGCCGCGCCGAAGTGGCCTACGGAACGGGTATAGAACTATGGTACTGCGACAAGTCTGTAGTTGCCATGGAAGAGCTGGAACGCATGAAACAACGTCATATTGAAGACTCTATCCGTGCCTTGTATGAACCTGTAACCGGCGATGACAGTCATGACCCTTACGAATTGATTTCTCTCGATGAATTCTGATTATTATTTCTTTTGAATAGGAATAGCACGAATATAACGAATATTAAGAAGTCCTTTATAAGACATCGTTAACAATATCCAATCCTTGGCAGTCATTGCCGTATTATCCTCACCTACGGAACAATTCAATAATAGTTATCTTTTGAAAAAAATCGTCACCATACTGATACTTTTTGCCGCTTTGCAGCAATGCTTGGCTCAGGAGATTCTTTCGCCTCTCTCCTACTCTTTTCGTCATCATTCTGTCAAAAGCTCAGACACGACGCTGTTGGAGCTCCCTTTCTTCGACGATTTCTCCGACTATGAAGGTCTTCCCGACCCCAAGCGATGGCTTACTCAGCAGGCTTTTGTCAACAAAGACTATGCTCCTGAGCCTCCCTCGGTGGGCATGGCTACCCTCGACGCTCTTAACGAGCGCGGTGAGCTCTACCCTCACGCCTCAACCAACCTCTTCAAAGCGGACACTCTGGCTTCACAGCCAATTCGCCTCGACTCTATCACTGGTGTCTCTAAACGCAAGCTTACGCCTTCTGACTCTATAGTTCTGAGTTTCTTCTTCATCCCTGGCGGTTGGTACGGTAATCCATGGGAACTTGTGGGTAGCACGCCTTCACAACAGGACTCTCTTTTTCTCGACTTATATGATTCTCAGGCAAACCAATGGGATGTCGTTTGGTCTACGCCGGGCTTTTCTCCCGACACCGTTGGCATCCACAGCCATTGGCCTTGGCATTATGCAAGCGTGAAAATTGACAGCGCTAAATATTTTAACCGCAACTTCCAATTCCGTTTTCGCAACTATGCCAGCCTCGACCCCAATCCCAAAAGCGGCATATCTGGCAACTGCGACCATTGGAGTATCGACTACATATACCTAAACCATAGCAGAAACAGGGGCGACAGCCTTTTCCGTGATGTCGCCTTTGTAGAGAAGGCTCCTTCAATGTTGAAATATTATTATGCTATGCCTGCCCGACAGTTTACACCTGCCGATATGGCTGACAAACTGAACATGAAGATTGTTAACCGCTACAACCAAACGTTGGCGTCGACATACCACTATGTTGTCTCCAACAGCGACGGCGGCTCCGTGGCTAACTATGAAGGTGGTTATGAGAATATTCCAGCGTTCTTCCCCAATGGGAAATACCAGGAGATGCCTGTACATTGCAATCCTCCTGTCAACTTCTCATTCCCCGTCAATGGCCAGCCTTCGTCATTTGTCGTCAAACACATTGTCTGCGAAGGAGTTGGCGGTGACAACAGAAAAGGCAACGACACGATAACATTTACACAAAAATTTGGCGACTACTATGCCTACGATGACGGCATACCGGAAAATGGTTATGGCGTTGTGACATCTGGTCCTACTGGTAACAAGGTTTGGCTAGCCTTGCGCTATGATCTCCATAGCGCAGATACTCTCACTGCTGTCGACCTTTTCTTCAACAGAACTCGTGGCGGCGAAAACGAGAATATTCAGTTCCAGATATGTGTGTGGAGCTGTCATAACGGGCTGCCATCAACGCTTCTTTACAAGGACAGTGAACGCAACACTCCTGCCTTTGATGGCTCTAACCTCTTTCACCGCTATATCCTTAAAGAGGCTCTGAGGGTGACCGACACTATCTTTGTCGGATTCGAACAGCTTACAAACGATTATATCAACATAGGTTTTGACCGTAGCAACGACTCGCGACGTTTCACGTTCTATCGTGTCGGCAACGAATGGATGCAGAGTATTTTGAAAGGTTCTGTCATGCTACGTCCCGCTTTTGGCTCCTCGGCTCTGGTGTCAATAGAAAAGCCTAAAGCCGAAGCTCCTATAGTGTCAATATTCCCAATGCCATCGTCAGGCCTGGTCAACATTGAAATCGACAACGCCACTCAGCTCGAGCACATACAACTCTCTCTGTTCGACTTGCACGGACGCCTGATTATTCAATCGACTTACAAAAACACATTGGATTTGCACCATCTTGATAATGGTATTTATTTTCTGAGAATTATTGATACAGTAACAGGATTATATTCAACAAAGAAAATAGCAATAAGACACTAAACATGGAAAACGAGGAAAGCCAAGAGCTGGAACTATACGAGAATTACCGTTTCACTGTAGATCGCGGACAAGAGTCTATGCGCATGGACAAATACCTTCAAATGCGCATTGAAGGTGTATCTCGCACCAAAGTTCAGGCTGCCGCCAAAGCGGGATGTGTTCTCGTCAATGGCAAAGCTGCTAAATCCAACTATAAGATTAAGCCTCTTGACACCATAAGTGTATTGCTACCCACTCCTCCTCGCGAAATTGAGATTATTCCTGAGGATATACCATTTAATATCGTCTATGAGGACGACGACGTCCTTGTGGTTGACAAAGAGGCTGGCCTTGTTGTTCATCCCGGCTTCGGCAACTTCACGGGCACTTTGCTCAACGCTCTCACTTTCTATTTTCAAAACAAGAAGGACCGTGAGGGTAACCCTATTGTTCCTTACCTTGTGCATCGTATTGACAAGGACACCTCTGGCCTGCTGCTGATAGCTAAAAACGAGGAATCTCAGATATTCCTGGCTAAACAGTTTTTCGACCACACCATAGAAAGGAAATACAACGCTTTGGTTTGGGGCGATTTCCAGGAAAATGAAGGCACAATAATAGGCAATCTGGCGCGCTCGACGAAAGATCGTCGCATAATGGCAGTATACGACGACCCGGAAGTGGGAAAACATGCTGTCACTCATTGGCATGTTTTGGAACGCTTTGGATATGTCACTCTTGTGGAATGTGTTCTCGAGACCGGACGTACTCATCAGATTCGCGCCCACATGAAACATATTGGTCATCCTCTCTTCAATGACGCCGCCTACGGCGGTGACCAAATACTGAAGGGAACTACATTCTCAAAATACAAACAATTTGTAGAAAACTGCTTCCGCCTGATGCCTAGACAGGCGTTGCACGCGCTGATTCTTGGTTTTGAGCATCCTACAACTCACAAATGGTTGCACTTCGAGTCAAAGCTACCTCAAGACATGGCTTCGGTGCTTGAAAAATGGCAAAAATACGCCAAAAACTCTTCTGAGAACATTTAAAGCACTAGTATTCCCACATATCCTGACTGATATTCAGGAGTTCTGACTCTATGCGTTCTGACTCCCATATTGCATCGGTACCTGTAAGATAATCCAGAATACTGCGGTTAAAGCGATTCGAATAGCGTGTTATATAGCTATTGAACATCCTATTGATGAAAATAAATTCCCATGAAGGCTGATGTGCCACATTTTGCTGCCATGTGGCCTCGTTGCGAACTAGTATTCTACGAACTTCGGGGGACAGCATGGGTATCCAAAACAGTTCAACGGCTCCAAGATAGTCTACCTCTCCATCGTGTTCCTTAAACATCTCTTTGGTTACGCAGAGACCAAGTATACGCACGTTCTGCTCTGTGACCTGCTTGTCGATGTACCACGCTTCTTTAAGTTTCACCTGAAGGACCTCTTCCGCATTGAATTCTTTGGGAACTATGACTGTCTTGTACTCGTAATTCTCGTCATCGTCAACAATCTCTAGCTCTATGGTATCTGGCTTGGTGAGACGATTAACAAATTCCACTCCGTCTATTGGGTTCTTAAACTCATCATCACGATAGACGGTAGGAATCTCTCCCGAAGCGACAGCATCCCAAATAACATAAGCCAGATTGCGTCGGCCATTGACTCCTTCATGTTCAATAGGGTAATAAAAGAAATGATTGAATTTCTCCCGAAAATCTATTGTTCGCCATATTATCTGTTCCCATACGACATCACTTTCTCTTACGAAAGGCATCTCGAAAGGGTCTCGCTCCGAAGCCGTATGGCGCTCATAAAACCAAGGCGCACCCTCTTCCTCGTCGGATAATAATGTCTGGCATGCTGCTGTACTCGCCACAGCAACAATAACAAGTGACAATATGTTACGTACAAAAGTGTTCACCCTGGAAAAAGAAAGAGAGTTGAGAGTCTGGTGACCCTCAACTCTCCTGTTATACTAATAGGTTTCGAATTAATATTCCCACATATCTGATTCAATGTCCCAAATCTCGTCTTCTATACGCTGCGATTCAATTATAGCGTCGGTACCGGTGAGGTAGGCCGAAATAGGACGATTCATGACATTGCTTTCACGATAGCAGAAGCTGTCAAAATAGCGGTCAATGAAGATGTCGTCGTAGGAACGCTCTGCATGGCTGTTGCGCTCGTCATAAGCAAGGTTTTTGACCAGCACATTGCGAACACGCATATCGTTCATAGGAATCCAGAACAAAGGAACCTCATAGCAATTCCTTTCACCATCACGCTCACGGCAATAATTGTAAACTAAACCAAGCGAGAGGATACGGACTTTCTGACGTGTGTCTTGTTTGTCAATATACCAAGCCTCTTTGATTCTGACTGAGTATACCTCTTTAGATTCAAATTCCTGGCGTGTGACAACCCATTTTCCTCCAATTTCATCACCATAGTCGTCAAATTCAGGTACCCATGTTGAGTCTTCATGGAACAAAGATCCTACAGCCTGCTCAAAATTCTTGGTAGCCTTCATGTCGTCTGTCTCATAGGCCTCAATGTCGCCATTCTGAAGGGCCTTGATGATAACATTGGCGAGATTGATACGTCCTTGATTGTCATTGTCAGGGTCTGTCGGAAAATAGAAGAACTGATTGAATTTCTCACGGAAATCGATGGTTCTCCATACCAGATGTTCCCAAACGACATCGGACTCACGTAGGAAAGCGTATGGCATAGCCTCGCGTCCCTGTACTTGGTCTTTCTTATAGAAGTCATTGAAGTTGCTCTCACTCTCATCAGCCTCGATAATACTTTGAGCCTGAGTGCCGCAAATACCTGCGAACATAAGGAAGAGACCTAGACAAAACAATACTTTCTTCATTGTATTCAGATTTTTATGTTTTTATTTCATGCGCAATGTCAATGTGAGCGAATGCGACACACCATCGGGTGTGGTAACTTTCACATTGTCGATGTAGAATTTCTGACCACGTTTCAGACCCTTGATGCTGCTAAGCATGGAAGGATCGAGACGGCTTCCTCTACCCTGCTGAGGCAATGGATTGGCAGATGTCGAGAACTCGAAGGAGGCAACCTTAGGTGCTGGAATTTGGAAATCGAAATCTTCCAATACTGCACGAAGCTGGGGATTGGCCTCTATCTCTGCCTTGGAAACGTTATCGTTCGACTTGAAGTTACCTATCTTAAGAACAGGAGTAGGGATACGTTTCACACGATATTCCTTGGTTCCCATATCCTTGACATGACCATCGATCTTGGCAGTGACACGGATACTCATCTTGCCAATCTTGTTGGGGCGAATAATGTAGTTGCCATCGCCAGCGGCTTTTGTCAGAGTACCATTGCCAGTAGTGATAGTTGCGGTAACATCTCTTGATGCGACACCAGGAACGCCAATGGTGACGGGGTTATCGATACCATTGTAAACCACATTCATCTTGCTAAGTTCGATGACAGCCACAGGAGCTGCAACGAAATAGCTCTCGTCGAAAGGATAAGCCTCTTCGCGACCATCCTTAACCATATATACTGTACCATGAACCTTACGCTCACCTGGTGCACCGGCACCTGCAGTGTAGGTAATGGAACCATCAGGACCACTATGATATTCCTGTCCGTTGATAACAGCACGGAATACACGCTTTGAGTCATAGGCACCGACATTGACCTTCATCTCGTATTTACCACCTTGGATAACATAGCTTGATGTGGGGCGGCAGATAGCTGCAATCTGGTCAAACTTGAAGTCTTCCTTGCCTATCATGCCGAAGAGCTTTTTGATAGCATCGTATTCAGCGTTCATAAGCTCGGATTTCATACGTGACAGACATACGATGTCGGCGACAGCAATAGCGCCATCAAAGTTGTATTCTTCCCAGCTTACCATGTGACCGGCATGTTGGCTCCAGAATTCACCTTCAACATTCATACCGAAGTTAACCTCGATGGTGTCGTGAGTGATATTGGTATCCTGGAATATTGCGGCGACCTTAGCCTTATAGTCGATAATGGCTTTTTTGATATCTATAGCTTTGCCATCGGGGGAGTCGCTATTGCCATAGAAGTAATGAGTACCCATATCGGTGTTGTCCTTCTTGTCGATAATGGTAAGACCACCTAAATCGAGAGCAACTCTTGCGCTGTCGAGCAGTGGTGTTTCTCCATTTTTAAGAGGGATGACACGCTTTGAAGATTTTCCGTCTTTATGAGTCACCACCTCGGCTTTATCCTGAATAAAGCAGAGAAAACCATAGCGGCTATCATCGATAAGGTTCTTCAAAGAGTCGGAGTATTCCTTGATTTTCATTGCGGCATCATAGTAAACCACCGACTTGACAGAGTCAGCAGCCAGAGCCTGGTTGAAAAGGTCGTAAGCCTCGTAAAGCTGGGTTTCAATATTTTTGTTAGACTCGTTCATAGCATCGCCTACTGTAACGAATCCGTTGAGAATCTCGACAGAAACGTTAAGAGCCAGAAGGGCGGTGTACACGAGGTACATCATTGCAATCATCTTTTGCCTCGGGGTTTCCGGGCAATTTGTAGCACCCATATTCTATCTTTTTATAAATTCTACCATTTGTTGTTATACTGAAAACTTACTTTCGGAGATGTTGATTTTCGGATTCAATATTAATTATACAAATCAGTAACACATTAAGAACAATTCCAAATAATCTATCCGACAATCAAGCAACGTTCCGACAATTATCAGATGCGAGTCTGCATTGCAGCCAGCATGTTGCCGTAGACATTGTTGAGTTCGGCGACTTTGCGGGTAAGAGCGTCAACTTGCTCTTTGTACTTGAGGACACCTTCTGCAGATTCGGCGAAGTTGGCCACCATGCTTTGCATGCGCTCCTGAACCTCCTTGGTAGCTTCGAGCTGTGAGGTCGAATTCTGCATCTGAAGTTCGTACATGGCATTGATAGAAGACAGGCTCGAAGCCATCTTCTTGAGTTCGTCGACATAGGAAGTGTCGCCAGCACGCAATGTCTGGGCGGTTTCCTGGTAGATATTGGAAAGATTGGTAACTGCGGCGGTAGCACCTTTAAGACTCTCAGAATAGGACGACGAAAGATCAAAGTCGTGGTTGATAGAGTCTGTGGTACGTTTGTATGCAGCCGATAGGTCACTGACGGCTTCAGCTGCAACATCCATATTGGTGACAAATTTGTCGGTAGCGGCCACTGCGGTAGTCATATTGTTAAGTGAGTTGGCAGAATTGGCAAGATTCTCCATACCCTGTCCTAGTCGTTCGACAAGCTCGGGGCCTATCTTGGCGTCAGCAAGCATACGGTCAAGTTCATCGGTAACCGACTCTCCTTTG
>JAEEGL014076148.1_pt1 | contig 22265 bp, 16 predicted proteins | sample 9134231 | NCBI WGS metagenome assembly JAEEGL01 (sample SAMN16246548, study PRJNA631951) | gut metagenome | biome: gut microbiome; feature: rumen; material: fiber-attached | host: Bos | place: Iran: Karaj | collected 2018-10 | reverse complement strand
GCTGTCGTGCATATAGTTGGATATACCGATTACCCCCAGCAAGCCAATGTTTTTGTTGAACATTTTATTAACTGCCAGATGTCCCCCCTATTTGTAGGCAAGGAAGAAGAAAAAGCCCGGGTCAACATCGCCCGAACGGGTTCCCATCATTACGCCTTCAAGCGGAGTCATGCCCATCGTGGTGTCGATCGATTTTCCGCCGTCAACTGCAGCCATCGAGCAGCCGTTTCCAAGGTGGCATGTAACGATCTTGAGGTCTTTGATGTCTTTGCCGAGCATCTCAGCGGCTCTGTTCGAAACGAAGAAGTGGCTCGATCCGTGGAAACCGTATCTGCGGACTCTGTATTTTTCGTAGTATTTGTAGTCGATCGGATACATGTAAGCGTAATCGGGCATCGTGTGATGGAAAGCGGTGTCGAAAGTTCCAGACATGAAGGTATCCGGGAAAAGTTTCTGGCAGGTCCTGATACCGATGATGTTTGCCGGAATGTGAAGCGGTGCGAGGTCGTTGCATTCCTGGATCCTGAAGACGACATCGTCCGTAACTTCAACGCTGCCGTGGTAGTATTCGCCGGCATGGACAAGTCTGTGAGCAATCGCCGTGATCTCCGATTTGTCTTTGATAACGCCGTTTTCGGTCATCATATCCATGATTTTGTTCAGAGCGACCGAATGGTCTGCAAGAGGAAGATTGACTTCGATCTTGTTTTTGGGATTGGTGATTTTAAGCTCGATGTGACCTTCGGGATTTCCGATTTTCTCTGCAAGACCTTTCGCGATGACAGTTTCGTCCGTCATGTCGAAAAGCTGGTACTTGATTGAAGAACTTCCGCAGTTAAGAACAAAAATTTTCATGAGAGCCTCCTAAAAAAATGTTAAAAGAATCAAACGACGGCGGATACTAGTATTCAAGCGGACGCTTTTCAAGAACTTTTTATCTTAGCTTTAATACAAATATATACTTGATTAATTTGTAAGGATACCTATAATGCGCCTCCGAATTTTTTGTTCATTCATTGGAGGTAAAGATGTCTGTTCCAATAACAAAAGAGGGCCACGATAAAATAGTTGAAGAGGTAAAACACCTCAAAAAAGTAGAACGGCCTGAAATTATTGCAAAAATTGCCGAGGCAAGAAGCCACGGAGATCTCAGTGAAAATGCTGAATACCACGCTGCCAAAGAGCGTCAGAGTTTCATCGAAGGCAGAATCGAATACCTCGACGGTGTTCTGGCCGATGCCGAAGTTATTGATGTCACAAAACTCAGCGGCAACAAGGTCCTCTTCGGAGCCACCGTTGTTCTGCTCAACATAGATGATGACAAGAAAGTTACATACAAGCTTGTCGGTGAGCCCGAAAGCGATCCCAAAAACGGAAAAATTTCAATTGCATGTCCGATCGGAAGAGCCCTGATAGGCAAGGAAAAGGGAGATGAAGTCACTATCAAGATCCCGTCCGGATCTGCCGACTACGAAATTTTAGAAGTTAAGTATGTATAACGATCCGGATATCTCCGGAATTTCAACTATCATTTCTTTTTTGAACCAGCCGCTCGAATCGGCTGTAAGTCTGGCAAAGGCACAGGTTTCAAAAATCGCCAAAGCGGTCGGTGGGAAGGTTTTCGACATTCTTGTGAACAACATCCCCGAGAAATACGAAACAAGGGTCCTGGCAAAAAGCTCAAATGATTTGAACGACATGGAAACCGTCACCTTCAAGGCGGAGGTCGCTGCATGGAGACGCGGTTTCGGGCAGAAAATACCCTATGTGATGAGCGCCAGACTCGGGAACTCCATGATCAAAATCTCCTTTTTCGGGAAAATCGGCGGTATCTACCAGCATGTCTTCCCTGTCGGTACAGAGGTTCTGATCAGCGGCGAGGTCCACCGCACATTCGCCTGCCCCGCTATGACCAATCCGGATATTTTCAAATTCGACGAATTCTGGATAGAGCTCCTGAGCGGATATGTTCCGGTCTATAAAAGGATCAAGGGAGTTTCGCATCTCTTCGTTTTGAGGACGGCAAAGCAGCTCGTCGACACCATCGGCAAGCTAAGCGGCGACTGGATCCCGACGGATCTGCCTGGTTATCCGCATCTACCTGATTTTATTGAATCGATCACGAACATTCACTTTCCTCGAATGGAGATGAACGCCAAAAATCTGGAGGAGCTGAACAGCTTCCAGACACCGTGGCATAAGAAGATCGCCTTCGACAAGCTCCTTTTCTATCAATACAAATCTATCAGCATAAATTCGCTCTTCGAGATCGAAAAGCTAAGGAAAATAAGAACAAATTCAAGGCTCAGCCTGGATGCAGAGAAAAATATGCCCTTTGAGCTGACCGATGCGCAGAAACGGGTCCTTTCGGAAATAAGAGGAGATCTTGCGCTTCCCAGACCGATGAACAGACTCCTTCAGGGCGATGTCGGGAGCGGGAAAACGGCTGTTCTGGTCCTTGCCAGCCTCGACGTTATCGCTTCAGGCTTCAAGAGCGTGATCATGGCTCCGACAGAGATCCTCGCAAACCAGCACTACAACACCATCAGAAAAATGGTTCCGCCGGAGATAAAAATCGAGCTCTTCGTCGGTGGTGTCACAAGCAAAAAAAAGAGGCAGGAGCGGCTTGAGAATGCCGAAAAGGCCGACTTTATCGTCGGGACGCACGCTCTCTTCGAGAATCTGGAGTTTTCCGACAAGATCGGACTTGTGATCATCGACGAGCAGCACCGCTTCGGCGTAGCTCAGAGGCTGAAACTCCAGCAAAAATCGACACATCCCGATTTTCTGGTCGTAAGCGCGACCCCGATCCCCAGGACACTGGCGCTGACTCTCTACGGTTCGACGGAAATCAGCGTTATCGACGAAATGCCGCCTGGCAGGAGACCAGTCCAGACGAAGTACGTGACCGCGGAAAACCGTTACAAGGTTTTTGACTACATCACCGATATCGTCCGGAATCACGGCAAAAAGGGATACTGGGTCTGTCCGCTTGTCGAGGAGGACAACCCGGAAAACGAGCCTGCCAAAATGAAGAGCGTCGAGACTGTTTTTGACGAATTTTCAAAGATCCTGGGCAGTAAAACCGGCTTTCTCCACGGAAAAATGAAGGGTGAAGAGAAGACAGCGATCATCGAACAGCTGAAAAACGGAGAAATTTCTCTGCTTGTATCAACTATCGTAATAGAGGTAGGGATCGATATTTCCGACGCATCGTTTATCGTTATCGAAAACGCCGAGCGCTTCGGTCTGGCGCAGCTCCACCAGCTGAGAGGAAGGGTCGGACGCGGAAACATCAAATCATTCTGCGCACTTATCGGCGGGCAAGATATCAGCCCTAAAGCAGAAGAACGTCTCGCATTCATGACAACGACGGAAAACGGATTCGAGGTCGCCGAATACGATCTGAAAACCAGAGGTCCCGGACTTGCGAGCGGACTTGACCAGAGCGGCTTCAAAAACAGCGATGAGTTTCTTCTTGTCGTCCGCTACGGCGAGTATATCGAAAAGGCACGCAATATCGCAAAACAGATCGTATCATCGAAAGAGAGCGGTCTGAAGAGCTTCTTCGACAAAGTTTTCTCGTTGCTTTTTCAGGAGTTATTTGACAGAATCGGCGCCTCTTAAAAGGAGTATGAAATGAAGATAAATACAATTTGCCTGAAAAATTTCCTGATCATAAAGAAAGTCGCCATTCCCCTATCTACCGGCTTTACCGCCATTACCGGCGAAACGGGAAGCGGAAAAAGCCTTTTTGTCTCGGCGATGAAGGCGCTCCGCGGCGAAAAGATAACAAGATCGCTACTCGGCAAGTGGGGAAAAAGCGGAGAGATTTCAGCTGAAATCACCGTTGAAGAGGGTGATACCGCACTTCGCGAGGCTCTCGACGAAAACGACATCTTTTTTGAAAACAACACACTGATCTTAAGGCGCGTCTTCGGCGAAAAAAACACAACCTATCTGAATGATTCTCCCGTAAGCCTTGCGCTGACTTCGGCTCTTCTCGGAGATCTGATCGAAATCGGCAGCCAGTTCGAAAACCGCGAGCTCTTCAAAAAAGATTACCGGATGAGGATCATCGATTCAAGGGCAGGCAACATCGGACTCGTCGCCGAATACAAAACGATTTACCAGCAGATTCAAGCTCTTAAGCGAGAAATCGAAACTCTTGGCAAGCAGGATGACCCGGCACAAAGGGACTATCTCGAATATCAGATCGGCGAGATCGAAAAGCTTGAGACCTGGGACGGCGAAGACGAGGAGCTTGCAAAAAAGATAAAAATCGTCGAAAACAGGGAAAAGATCATGAAGCTCGGCTCGGAGCTGGCCTCTTGTCTTGAAAACGCGGCAGAGGAGCTTCGCCGCTCGGACTTTCTGGCCTCGGAAATTGCCGGGCTCGTTGATGCCGAGGAGCTTTCAAAGCGTATCAACACCTCATCCATCGAGATCGACGACATTCACCGTTCGACACTTCATCTCCTCTCTGCATACGACAGCGAGATCGATGATGTCAACGAAATCAGGGGACGTTACGACAAGCTCTCGACGCTGCTTTTCAAACACAAGGTTTCCGGCTCTTCTGAGCTTTTGAAAAAGGCCGACCAGCTTCGTGACGAACTCGCGAAAATAGAAAAAATACCCAACAGAATCAAAGAATTGGAAGAAGAGCTCAAGAAAAAGCGCAAAAAGGCGGAAGGGCTGGCGGATGAGCTTCACAAAAACAGGAATGCCGTGATAAAACCGCTTGAGAAACAGCTTCTTGACTATCTCGTAAAATTCGGAATGAAGACAACCAGGTTTTCGATTTCATTAAATAAACTTAACGACCTAAACGAAAGCGGCTTTGACGACGCACTCTTCGGGATCAATACGATCGGCACGGAAAAAATGGCGGAACTCACATCTCTTTCTGGCGGCGAGCTCTCCCGTTTTCTCTTAGCCGTCAAGCTTTTGGATGACGAGAGCGGAAGAGTCATACTTTTTGATGAGATCGACAGCTCCATCGGCGGCGAAATCGCAAAAAACACGGCACTCGAGATGCGCGGCAACTCCTCAAAAAACCAGATACTGATGGTCACGCACTTCCCTCAGTCGGCTGCGATCGCGCAGACTCACATCGTCGTCGAAAAAAATACAGAAAGCGGCGAAGCAGAGAGCGATATCCGGACCCTCAGCCGCTCCGAAAGAGTCAGGGAGCTTGCACGCATGATGGGCGACAGCACATCTAAAGACTTTATCGCGACAGCAGACAAAATGGTCGGGGCTACTCCCTCACACACCTGACAGAATATCCGTCGGCACGTCCGCCGACCGCCTTCGGGGAGGCAGAAACCTCTTCTCCGAACTGAAATGCAAGCGCATAGGCTCCGCACGGAACAAATGACTCTTCAGAGTCATCCGCGGCTTCGGCATACCAGTAGTTGCCCCACAGCCCGGCTTTGCTTCCCATCAGCATTGCATAGGAACCGTCATAGCGCGTGGCAGCCGGGAAATACGAGTATGAATCCGTTGCGGGATCAAACAGGATATACCAGCCGTTTTTATAGTCATTTTCATCAGTTACACCGTCAGAATTGATATCGTAGAGGGAAAAGCCAGCAATATCTGTCTCGTAGCCGCCGCTTGATGTGAAAAAGTCGAAAGTTCCGAGTTTCGGGACTCTGTAACCTGCCGGACACGGATCGAAAAGAGTTTTTTCACCGTCGGGTCCGCCCCAGAGAAATGGATTTGAAAACTCTCCACGCAGCCAGTCACGGCAATCCGCAAACTGAGCGTTGTTGCTAAGTACCGTTGCCGGATGTGAAATTGCATATTCAAGAGTGTTGCTTTCGCTGTTTTCCATCGGTGAAGCCTCGATTTTGACTTCCCTTCCCTCTGCATCGTAAAGCGGAAGCGGCATCGTCGCTGTCGTCCCGCCGGAGACTACCGGTGATGCAGGAAACGGATCCTTCCTGCCCCACTGATAGAGAAATCCGTGGCTCTCAGGAGATCCCGGATCAAGCGCCGTCGCACCCAGATTGCGATCCATGACCATGACCCCGCCGGCAGTCCTTACATCCGGGATCTCTTCACCCAGAACCCAGATGTGCCAGCTCCAGATGATATTCCCGGCTTCATCAAGCGCAGCGATCAGAGCGCTGCCCTTTTTCCCGTTTGAGGAAAAATAGATCCGCCCATCCTTAAGCCTGAGCAGGTCAAGAAGACCGTTTTTATCGCTCTGCCAGACGAGCCTTACATCCGCTGGCCTAAGTTTTTCTTCAGCAAAATCAACACATTCAGCTTTTACGCCGTTTCCTCGCACAGTAGAATCGAAGCTGTAGCTGCCGGCACTTTTTACTATGTAGCAGTTTGCCGTTCCGGCCTCGGAAAGGTCGTTAACGCTTTCAGATCCGCCGCACCCTGAAATGAGCGCAAAAAAAGACAAAACCAGAAAAAAACGCAACCCGGAATTCATCGTTCCTCTTTTTTAAAGCTTCAAAACCTTCCCGGCCAGAAGCGAAGCGATGTAGACGACACTCGCAACGACTGTGATGACCGCGCCTGTCGGAAGATTCGTTTTGTATGAAACAGCCAGCCCGCAGAAGCTGAAAAGGAAGCTCAGTATCGCCGAGAGGATGATGATCCCGCTGACCCTCTTTTGAAAAACGGCAGCCGTCGCCGCCGGAAGAGTCAAAAAGGCGATTACCAGGATCAGCCCCACGACCTTCATCAGAACAACGACTGTCAGAGCGATTATCGCAAGCATCAAAATATAGACAAACGAGACGAAGATCCCGTGAAGCGCGGCATTTTCTGGGTCGAAACTGACCGATTTGAACTGTCTGTAAAAAAAGAGGACCGTGATGACGACAAGCGCTGCAAGAACAGAAAGCGCAACAATGTCATGACGCGAGACAAGCAGTATGTTTCCGAAAAGATAGCTGTTCAGGTTGACCGAATAGCCGGGGGTAAGATAGATAAAGATGATGCCTATCGACATACCGAAGGCCCACAAGGCTCCGACGACAGTATCCTCGTGCTGGGTAGCCTTGAGCTTGATGATCCCGAGCACGACAGCAAACAGAAGTGCCGTTGCAAGCGCTCCGGCAAAGGGCGAAAGCCCCAGAAAGACCGCAGCTCCGACTCCGCCCAAAACCGCGTGGGCGATCCCTCCGGCGATAAAGGTTATGCGGTTTACGTAGACAAATGTTCCCGAAATCCCGCAGGAAATTGCAGCCAGAAATGCTGCGGCAACTGCATTCTGAAGAAAGGGATATGTTAAAAGAGCATTAAAAAAATCCATGTTAAATCCTGCACTTATGTTGAATCATTGTGGTTTTGGAACTGTAGGCGTGATGCTCGTGCCCGTCAAGGCAGCAGAGCTCGTCCCTCGACTTGTGCTCGACAAAGCTTCTGTTGACGCAGCCGACCTTGTTGACGTAGTTCGAGACAAAACCGAGGTCATGCGAAACCATCACGATCGTCATCGATTTGTTTAGTTCAAGCAGCATGTCGTAGATATCCTTTTCGATCGAGCTGTCAACACTCGCGACAGGCTCGTCCAGAAGCAGAAGCTTCGGATCGCTGACGATGGCGCGGGCAATCAGCGTCCTCTGTTTCAGACCGCCGGAAAGATCTCCGAAACGCTCATCGGCACGGGACAGGATCCCAAGTTTTTTCATGGCGTTATCTACTTTTTCTCTATCGGAAGCGGAATAGAACGGAAGGAAAGACCTGCCGCTTACAAGCCCCTGAAGAACGACCTCGCGTACCGGGATCGGAAAGAGCTTGTCATGGACCGAAAACTGCGGAACCAAACCGATGAGGCTGCTCTTCTTTCCTGGTTCATCGCCGAAGACCGAAATTTCACCCTTTTCCGGTCTGATAAAACCGACTATCAGCCTAAGGATCGTTGTCTTACCGCCTCCGTTAGGCCCGATTATCGCGTAAAAGTCACCATCTTCTACCGTGAATGAGACATTGCCAAGGATCTCGTTTTTGCCGTATGAAAACGAAACTCCGTCAAATTTTACTATCTCTGAACTGCTCAAACCAACCTCGCCAAAAAATTCTACGGATAAAATATCTATTTTTTTACATTCTTCTATTTTTTATTAAAAGGTTCCCGCCGTATTTAATTTTTGCTAACAAATGGAGGTAAAAATGCTGAGAATTGAAGAGGTCGCAGGCAAAAAGGTCCTTATGGAGTCGGAAATCCCCTTTTTGAAGCTCTTTAAAAAGGGCAAAGTCCGCGAGGTTTATGAAATCGGAGATTATCTTCTCATCGTCGCAACAGACAGGATCAGTGCGTTTGACGTTGTAATGAAGAGCGGTGTTCCGTCGAAGGGCATCTATCTCACGCAGCAGTCTGCATTCTGGTTCAAGTTCATCAGGGACAATGGCTTCAGCACCCATTTCGTAAGTGCCGACCTTGATGAAATTGTTGAAATCACAGGCGAAAAACATCTTTTGGATCTGGACTGGCTAAGAGGACGCGTAATGCTCGGAAAACGTGCCAGAGTCCTCCCGATCGAGGCAGTCTGCCGTTTCAGGATCTTCGGTTCAGCAGTATCCGCACTCAAGAACAACACCTGGATCTGGGATAAAATAGAATCCGACGAGGGGCTTGTCGAAGGCGCGCTCATCAAAAACGGCCCAGTCTTCACTCCGACCGAAAAATCGGAAACCGACGACAAGATCTCGTTCGAACAGATGGTAAAGCTCGCCGATTCTCCGGAAACGGCACGCCAGATCAAGGAGACGACGATCGAGCTCTTCAAGCTCTGCCGCGAGCACGCACTCAAAAATTTCGGCTTTGAAATCGCGGACGGAAAGGTCGAATACGGTTTTATCGACGGAAAACTTTCACTCGTCGACGAGACCTTCACAAGCGACAGCGCACGGTTTATTCCCGACAAATCGAAAGAGGTCTTCAGAAAGTGGCTTGTCGACAACAACCTCAAAAAGGTCGCAACGGTCCTGCCGGATGAGATCGCGATGATGGTTTCAAACCTCTACCGCAGCCAGTGCCAGGATATGAAAATCGAAGGGATTTAAACCGAAATCTTCTCAAGCTCCGAGCTCTTCCGCTCCCACAGCTCAAGCAGCTCCAAAATTGCGTTGTCCAGCTCGACAAAGCGCTTTGCCAACTCTCCGTTCATCGGATCGCTGTTGATTTTTTCCGCTACTGCATCCTTCTCCTTCTCCTTTGAATCGATTTCGTTCTGAAGCTGTTCGACTTCGCGTTTGAGACGGTTCTGAAGGTTTCTCAACTCCTTCTGCTGAGCGAAATCCAGCTTTCCGCCGCTCTTTTCCGAAGGCTTTTCGACCTTTTCGGCAGGTTTTTCGTCACGAATGATTTCATGACCGTACATCCCGAGATATTCGTCGTAGTTTCCCGGAAAGTTGACCGCGTCGCCTCTGCCTCTGAAGTAGACGATCGAGGTAGCGAGCGAGTTCACGAAGTGAGAATCGTGCGAAACAAAAACAATAGTTGCGGGGATATCCTTCAGGGTCGAAAGCAGGATATCCTTCGAATCGATGTCAAGATGAGTCGTCGGCTCGTCCAGAAGAAGAAGGTTCCCAGGCGAAAGTATGAAGTTGATAAAGGCAAGTCTCACCTTCTCTCCTCCGCTTAGAACGGCGATTTTCTTGTCCCAGTCCTCCTCGAAAAAGAGGAAGCAGCTGAGCAGGCTCTTCACGCGGCTCATCATTTCAAAAGGCGTTCTGGATTCGATGTAACCAAGCACCGTCTCGTCAGGCGGAAGTGTCGAGATTTCGTGCTGGCGGAAGTAGCAGATCTCGATACCTGTACCGATCCGGCAGACTCCTCCTGATGGTTCGAGTTCGCCGCCGATTATGTTCATCAGAGTCGATTTTCCGAAGCCGTTCCTTCCGACAAGAGCGATCTTTTCGCCGCGTCTTATGATCCTTTTGTAGTTGCTCAAAACTTCTAAGCCGCCGAAATTTTTGGAAATATTATCAAGCTCAACGACAATGTCACCGCCGCGTTTAGGTTCAGGCAGCCTGAAGTTCATCTTCGGAGCTACTCTAGGAAGCACGACAAGCTCGGATTTTATCTGTTCAAGCTGCTTCATTTTTGACTGAGCCATTGCCGCGTGGGCCGCGTTCGTGTGGTTTTTGTCGTAATAATCCTGAAGCTGGCGGATCTCCTCGAGCTGCTTTTCGCGCTGTTTTTCGAGCAGCTTTATCCTCTGCTCGCGCTCCGAAAGGTAAAAGGTGTAGTTTCCGCGAAAGAGCGAAACTCTTCCGTTGGCGATCTCCCACGTCTCCTCGGCAACGGCATTCAGAAAGTCTCGGTCGTGGGAAACAAGCAGGACATGACCGTCAAAGTGCTCCAGCCAGTCTGCCAGGAAGTCTATCGTCACGATGTCAAGGTAGTTCGTCGGCTCGTCCAGAAGGATTATATCCGGCTCGCGGACCAGAACTCTGGCCAGAGCGACACGCATCTGCCAGCCGCCGCTCAGAGTTTTCGCCGGTTTATCCCAAAGATCCCGCGTAAAACCGAGATTCAGAAGTACCGTTTCGACCGAGTTGTCCTTTCTGTTTTTGACCTCGATGCGGTGCAGCTTCTCGTTGACTTCATTCAGCCTGATAAAATCCTTCTCGTTCGGATCCCTCTCCAGCTGGGCAAGGAGTTTGTCGTGCAACTCGTTTAATTCGTTTACGTTTTCCACCAGCTGCCAGCTTTTGACCTCCTCCATGACTGTGCCAGAAAAATCATAGACAGCCTCCTGCGGCAGATACTCGATCTGAGCGTTTTTCTGCGTTACGATCTCGCCGGAATCGCTGTACTCCAGCCCTGCGACGATCTTCATCAGCGTGGATTTTCCCGAGCCGTTTTTGCCGACAAGCGCCGTGACATGCTTTCCGAGAGACATCGTCACGTCATCAAGGATCACCTGACCGGAATACTGCTTCGATATATTTTTCAGAAGTAACATGAATCCACCGTTTCAGATTTGCAAAGAGAGCGTAGGAAAGTCCAAGGCAGCCGGAATCTCTATTTTTTCAGCTCGTCGACAATCGAAACCGTCATTTCGACAGGATGGTAGTTTGTGAAGAGCTTTTTAACGTTGAGGGCATTCGCGGTCGCCATCGTATTTTTATCGACCGAATACTGCGAGAACATGTAGACAGGAATAGCCGCAAGCTCCTTTTTGTGCTTTACGGCTGCAACGAACTTGAGCGGAGAGATCGCGCTGTCAGGCATGTCGACATCGCAGAGGATGAAGCTGAGGTTTTCCATGTTAGCTTTGATAAGACTCGCCGCCGATTCGATCGTCTTCGCCTTGATTATATTGACATTGAGCCGCGAAAACTTTTCAGCTATATCGTCCAGATCGAATTTCTTGCGGCAGATAAGGACAGCATTGAGCTTCGGCGAACCGTCGGCATTGTTCATACCGATCTGCTGAGTCTCTTCCAGAGCTCTCAGGACCCGCTCCGGGTAAAATTCCGTTGCCTTAAGCTGCTCGAATGCCTTTTCCGCCGGAATCTTTGAAATCCTGACCATAAAATCGTAGGCGTCCGCCAGCTGAAGGATAAGCGACGTGATCGGGATCTCACTGAACTTGAGCCCCTGGGGATAACCGGTGCCGTTGTAGGTTTCATAAACGCTTTCAAGACATGTCAGCGAAAGCTTGGGAAGCTGGATCGTCGAGAAGAGCTTTGTAACGGCTGTCGAGTATTCACGGCACTTTTCAACGTTTTTCTTCTCCTGAAGGTCCAGCGCCGTTATGTGGAGACGTTTGCCGACATCGTGCAGATATGCGGCGACGGAAAGATCGTGGATCTCGATTTCCGAAAGATCGATCGCGCTTGCGATCTCCTTGCTGAGGGCTACGACCCGCTGAGTGTGGGCAAAAAATGCATCGCCGCGGTTTGCGTCAAGAAGCCCGGAGAAGATACGCAGGATCTCCATAAGCTGGTTGTCTGACTCGCGGACCCAGCTCGGCATAGAGCTCAGCGTTGTCGCGGAAATCGCTGTAACATCACGGTTGGAAGACATATTTGCCTGATTTGCAATCATCGAAAAGGTTTCGCGTTTATCCTCCTGATCCCTCTCCTCGCTCTCTTCCGAAATCTCGCGAGCTATTGTTTCACGGTATGTATCAACGTTATTGTTGCCTTCGTCAAAGCTGATATAGTTTTCACCTGCCGGACGAAGCGCGTTGTCCAGCGTGAGCTTCTGCTTCACCAGACGGTCAAACGCCGCGTTGTCTCTGCGGTACTGCTTGAGGATCATGGCCTTTACAGCTTTTGAAGTCGCAACGACCGGAACCGTCATCTGGACATTGGGAAGAACGAACTTCAGCTCGTTCATCAGATTCGTGTTCTGAGGCTCATAGGTCAGATAAGTGAGACGGAAGTTGTTGAAGCTGTACTTCAGCGGAAAGATATTCTTTTCGACAGCCATTGACTCCGGAATTATGTCGTTCGGAGCCGGGAAAGCCATCTTTTCAAGCTTTTCGCTGGAGATATACTGAACATTAAAACGCTTCGAAAGATAGAGCAGAAGATCCATCTCGGAAATTTTGCCGAGCTCCAGCAGGATCTCGCCTAAATATCTGTGATGTGTTTTCTGGAACTCCAAAGCCTCGTCAAGATCGGACTGTCCTATAAAGCCCTTCTCAAAAAAATATTCACCAACCTTCATAACCATGCGCGGTTCCCCCGTTGTTATACTGAAATCTTGTTCACCTAATAAGGCTAAACGGTGTATTTTATTTATTTGGTATGGATTGTCAAGGTTTTAGAGCTTTTCGAACATTTTAACAAAAAATTCAAAAATTTGATTCGTCAGATCCGTATCTCCGGAGCATGTCAGGAATTTATCCGTGCCGCTTGCAAGAAAAAGCGAAACCTTCTGTTCTACCGAATAGCAGTCAAGCGCGTGCATCTCCATGTCGTCGGTGATCGAAATCCCCGTAAAGCCAACCCTTTTTCGCAAAATCTCATCCCACTCCGGTGCCAGAGTCGCCGGAAGAGGACTTATTTCCGGAAGCAGAAGATGAGCCTTCATCACAAAACCGGCGGAATCGGCAAGTTTCATGTACGGGACGAGATCACTCTCAAGAAGTTCGGAAAAGGGCTTTCCTATCACCGGCAGCTGGGTATGGGAATCGACAGATGTCGTTCCGTGCCCCGGAAAATGCTTTAAAACTGGAAAGACGTTGAACTCCTTCATCGCCCGGATGTAGAGCGCCGCGTTTTCGACGACATCGGAAGGATCTTCGCCGAACGAGCGGTCTCCGACGATGGAGTTGTCCTCTCCGCTCCGCAGATCCAGGTTCGGCGCCATGTTCATATTGATCCCTATTTCCGAAAGCACAGACGCCAAATATCTTATTTTGTTAAGTTTTTCCTCGTTATCAAACTGTGAGAGCACCTTCATCGAGGGAAGAGAATAATCCCCGTTCGGCAGCCTTCTTACCCGCCCCCCCTCTTCATCGACCGCGTGATAGCGGATCGAATCAAAGCGGCCGGTGGAACGGATCAAAGCCGAAAGCGAATCGCAGCTCTCCACGTTTCTTTTGAAGTAGATGATCCCGCACGGAGAGACCTCCGCCAGCATTTTCTCTTCGCTCTGCGACAGCGAAACTCCGGAAAGCGAGATGATCATCCGCTCTCCAGCCTCCTTTTTTATCCTTTGAAGCTTAGGTGAAACCATTTGATCCTCCTGCAAATTTGCCGAAAATAGTCGCATATCCTATATTTTAATCAAATTTTCGCTATACTGCGCCGTTTTTTTTTGAAAAAGAGGTAAAAATGGAGATTCCCGCTGGGCTTACAGCCGATTCAAGGGCCTTCGACAAATCGGCGACGGATTCCGGCATCCCTTCGCTTCTGCTGATGGAAAACGCTGCGATGTCGGTATTTTTAGAGATCAAAGAGCTTGTTCCGTGCTTTGACAAGGTCGTTGTCTTTGCAGGCGGCGGCGGAAACGGCGGCGACGGACTCGCACTTCTTAGGATCCTGAAAGACAGAATCCCCGAAGCCGACCTTCAGCTGATGCTGTTCGGGAAATTTGACGAAGAGGCTCTGGACTACTCGAGAAACGCCGCTGCCTTCAACTATAAGATCCTGCCGTATTCGGTAAAAACAATCGATGATTTCAGCGAAATAGCAGGAACAGTACTTTTTATCGACGCTCTGGTCGGGACTGGACTCAAGAGCGCACTCAGAGACAAAACTAAAGAGGCGGTCGAGTTCATAAATTCCTACGACGCAGAGAAAAAATATGTCGTTTCAGTCGATATCCCGAGCGGTATAGACAGCGACACTGGCGAAGCGAGAGGTCCTGCTGTCAAAGCCGATCTCACCGTGACGATGGGGATCTACAAGGTCGGGCTTTTTGCTGGTGCAGGTGCAGCCCACAGCGGAAGGACCGTCCTCGGTAAGATCTCGGCAACACAAAAAAACGATCAAAAATTTCAATATGTTGTTGAAGACGATCCTAAACCTCTCGCTCACATGGTCCCTGTTGACGGCTTCAAAAACCGCAACGGGCACCTGCTAGTAATCGGCGGAGATATCGACAAAATCGGAGCGACGATCATCTCGGCGAAGTCATTTATGGCGTGCGGCGGCGGACTTGTCACGGCGGCTTTTCCGAAGGCTCTTCATCCGCAGATCGCCGGAGTAATGCCCGGAATGATGCTCGTCGACACAGATGAGCTCGAGTCAAAAATAAACAGTTACACGGCAATCGTCATCGGACCGGGACTCACAAAAATTCCTTTTGATTTCAACATATTGATCGGTTTTAAAGGCATTGTGGTGGTCGATGCCGGCATGTTTGATTTAATGAAGGACGACGAAAATACCGGCAAAGTTCTGGCGGGTCTCAAAGTCGTCTTCACGCCCCATCAGGGAGAGCTCAGGCGCTTTCTAGGAGCAGACAGAGATGAGCCCTGGGTATCGCTTGTCGCCCGTTTCCCGCTTGAAAAGGAGCATGTCCTGGTCGCAAAAAGCCACGCAACATTTGCCAGGACCGCTGAAAAAACGGTCATCATCCCGCACGGGGCAAGGGCTCTTGCTTTTGCCGGAAGCGGCGACTGTCTGACAGGGATCATCGCCTGCGAGACACTCTTCCACGGCCTTGCAAAAGGCGCTGTAAACGGCGTGATCAGACACCGTGCAGCCGGAGTCCTGCTTGAGGAGAACTTCTCGGCGACAGCTCACGATATCGAACTTTTGGTAAAACAGATTGCATTGACAGGCAGAGATGAAAACTGAAACATTTCACGTAAAAAACGAAGCTGAGACCATAAAAATCGCGGAAAACCTGGCTCAAACGCTCAAAGGCGGTGAGCTGATCCTCTTTGACGGCGATCTCGGCGCAGGCAAAACTTTTTTCACCGGCGCCCTTTGCGAAGCCCTCGGAGTCGAACGCAGGTCGGTATCAAGCCCGACATTCGTTATAATGAAGAAATATCAAGGAAAATTCTCGGTTTACCACTGGGATTTTTACCGCGTTTCGGATATAGACGAACTCTACATCGCAGATTTTCCGGAGTATCTTAAATCTGATAATTCGATCACAGTCGTCGAATGGGCCTCTATGTTCAGGGAGTGCTGGGAAAACTATCAGCCGAGGATCGAGATCAGCATCGCCTTCGGCAACGGAAACGACGAGCGCGAAATAAGGGTCTCAAGACTCTGAATATCCATCAATATACTGTTTTTCTTAAGTTTTTCGTTATTCAGCAGTCGGATCTTCGACTTTGCCGATGAACAGGATCGATCCCGTTCTCTCGTCGCGGATCACGAAAACGAAAGGATGCTTGGCAAAGACCTGGGGCGGAGTATAGTCTCCTCCGGTATCTCCGGATTCTGCCGTGACTGCGGCAGCCTCTGTCCCCTCCTCGTTGATCTCGATGAAAGTCTTGTGAAAAATATCGCTGATATAGAGATTCTCGACATCGCTTGAAATATTTTCCAGCCCGCCTGCGAATATACCTCCGATCCCAAGATCCTTGAAGGTGGCTTTCAGAGATTTTTCGTAGGCGAATCTGAATTTCGGGATCTCCAGCTCGAAATCCCATGATTTACGCAGGTTTTCAAACCAGGAGCCGATCTCTTTGTCTGCGGTTTCCGAAATAAGATCGCCGATTTTGCCGGAAGGAACTACCGCGTAGAACGCAAAAACTCCCCTGCCGTACGGGATCCTTACGACGGAATATTTGTTCTCATCATCGATCCTGAACTCATAGGTATCTCCGCCTGCGTACATCATCTCTGTCTCCTTCATGGAGCCGTCGGAGAGAAAGAATCTGCCGTTATAGGTATAATTTTTGTCAAACGCTTTTGTCCACGCAGCCTTGAAATAGACCGCGTTTATGATGTACATAACAGTGTTTGCGCCGATTTCATCAATGATCTTGTCGATCTTTTCGTGAGTCTTTTCCGATACCCAGGAGTTGATCTTTCCGACTGTCGCCGGATCTGCAAAATCCTCGGTGAAAAGCGCCGCGCTGTAAAAATCTTCAAGAACGGAGATGAAGTCTGCCTTTACAGCAGGAGCGAACGCATCGTCCAGCCAGAGCGAATCGGCGATCTCAAGCGCCATATCCTTGTCTGCCTCGACAAGACTTGCGATGAGCTGAGCGAACTGCTTGTTGACATCCGGCATCTTCATATTGCCGAAACCGAGTACCTCCTTCATTTCGGCAAGAGCCTCATCGACAGCGCCGTTGGCAGTCATCGCCATTGCGATTGCGATCGAAAGCGGTGAGATCATTATGTTTTTCGCACCTTCCTTCTTCGCCAGACGATTGAAGATCTCCATCCCGAGCCTGTTGTTTGCCTTAACGATATCTTCGGAAACCTTTTCCGCGCTTTCATCGGCTTTTTCGTATTTAATCTCCCAGGCAGCAGGATCGGCATTGTCATCATCCGTAACAGTCCCCGTATCTCCCGTATCAATATTATCTGCGTCCGGAACAGAGACACTATCCCCTGTATCAGCGCCGTCCGAGTCTGCGACGGTGTCGCCCGTGTCCGTTTTATCCTCCTCTTTCTTGTCACCGCAGCCGGCAAAAATGAAGATCAGAAAAACAGCACAAACAAGCGTCAAAAATAATTTCTTAGCCATTGTTCGCCTCCATTAAAAAATGACAAAAACAGATTATTTTACTAAATTGGCACCGATTTCAAGAGAAAGGATGATCACCTGCAAAAACTTGCCTTTCAAGCGCATCTCTCTAAAATTTCTCGTTTTTGTTGATTCAATTTGAAGAAAGAATGATGCTCTCAGGAGGTTTAGAATGAAGAAAATCTTTGCGATTCTCGCTGTTTTCACAGCTTTGATCTTTGCTTCCGGCTGCGGCGGCGGCTCAAATGGCGGCAACAATCAGAATGACTATCCAGATTCCGGCGACACCGTGACAGATGGTGATGTCGATTCAGGCGACAGCGGCTCGGCAGATACCGATCCGTCGGATTCCGGTCACGAAGATCCCGACACGGCTCCGGAACAACCGGACAACGGTGACAGCCAGCCTGATGGCGGTGACACGGCTCCTGACAACGGTGATTCAACACCCGACAGTGGTAATACGGCTCCTGACCAGGATAGTGACGCCGATACCGGCAGCAGCACTGAGGAGCGTCCGGAAGGTATCTATCTCGGGATCATCGGTTTCAACTACCAGTTAAACATAAGAGAGCTGAGCTATCTGACCAATTCCAACATGACGGAATTTCAGGACTTCATTGAAGATTTTGAAATGGATGACGGAACTGCGCTCTATTTTGCCGACTACACTGCGCTGAAGATGATGCACGATTACACACCGGTTCCGCCGAAACTTCAGACTGTGGCATTAGTCACATTTACCGACGGCGAAGACACCTCGTCTGACGGTCCTGTGAATGATCCTGAAAACTACAACGATCCTGATGTCTACCTCAACGCCATCCACAATAAGATTGTGACAAACGGAATTCACGGGCTCTCTGTAGAAGCCTATTCTATCGGTCTTAGAAGCGGTGACACCGGTAGCGATTTCAAGAGCAGACTTGAAAAACTGGCAAGCAGCAGCGACAAGGCCTTTGAGGTTTCCGACATGGAAGAGGTCCAGGAGCGTTTCACAAAAATAGCAGAAGACCTCTATTCCGTCTTCAAAACAATAAATATTGATTTCAAAGTTCTGGGCAATTATTCCGACGGAACGCGTATGCGTTTTTCACTCGACATTTATTGCGACCATGATGAAAACGAATGTGAAAAGAACGGCAAAAACTCGAATCTCTACATTGATGCGACATACCGCAGGAACGGCAACGAAAGAAGTTTTGAAGATTTCTCATACTACGGTTTTTCCGGCAATCTTACGACAGTCCAATGCGGTGCACGAGATGAAAAAGGATTCTACCCGTGCAAATTCGAGAATCTTAAATACGATAACATGGATACCGAAATCAAACAGATCGAGCTCTGGAAAAACGACAACAACGAATGGAAACACGAGAACGAGGCCTTGAAGCAGGAAGATTCGGCTGTTAATGAAAGCAAAAGCAGTGCGCTGATAATGCTTGTTCTTGACTGTACGACATCTCTCGGCAACACCAAATTCAAGAAACTGCAGGAAGCCGGCAAGGATTTCATAGAGACACTTGTGAACGGCGGAAGCGGCGTAACAACAACATCTTGCGACGACGACCCGTGTGCAAATATCGCCAATTCGACAGAAGTCTGCACCCCCAGCGGTTCAAGCTATATCTGCGGATGCATCGGAGAATACGAATGGAACGGTTCTCAATGCGTCAATCCGGCGACACCGTGTGAACCTAATCCGTGTACGGATATTGCCAATTCAAACGGAAACTGCACGATAAGCGGTGCAAGTTATGTCTGCGGATGCGCAACTGGTTTCAACTGGAACGGCACACAGTGTTTGGATACCGCGGCAGAAGAGTGTGCTTCGGTCGGCGGAACTTGGAACAGTTCGCAGAGCAAGTGCACAAAAACACAAAACTGCTCGCCGAAACCTGACAACACTGTCTGGAATACAGTTTCAAGCATAACACAGACATGGAACGGCTCAAGCTGGCAACCATCTGCGACATCCAGTTACAACGCTAGCGGCAGCAGTCAGTATTGTTATTACAAATGCGGAGAGGGTTACGAGTGGAGCGGTTCTGCGTGTCAAATGATTGTTTTATCGCTCGGAGAAATCTGCACCGGTCAGACAACATGCTACAACGCATCTTCGTCGATGACATGTCCGTCATCGTCAAGCGCCGATTTCTTCGGTCAGGACGCACAGTACCGGAGTAAATGCACGGCTCAGAGCTTCACAGTTCAGACGATTTCATCGCAAAAAGTTGTTCTTGACAACAACACGGGGCTCATGTGGCAGCAGACGGCACCGAGCACGACTTATGCCTGGGAAAATGCAAAAAGTTACTGTTCAAATCTCACTTACGCAGGATACAGCGACTGGAGACTGCCGAGCCCTGTCGAGTTCCATACAATTTCGGACAACGGCAGATACGCACCGGCATTCAACACGACCTATTTCCCGAATATAACCAATTCCGATTCATCCAGATTCTGGACATCGCAGGAGCGTAAAGCCGACACAACAAAAGCGTATTATGTCAGATATTATACCGCTTCTTCTTATATTGAAGCAAAGACAACGAGTTACAATGTCATGTGCGTCCGAGGAGACGAGCTCCCGGCTGCTTCATTTACGACGCAGACAATAGCCGGCGAAGTCGTTGTCAACGATTCGACGACCGGTCTCATGTGGCAGAAAACTTATGCTACAGGCAAGTCATGGCAGCAGGCACTCAAATACTGTGAAAGTTTAGTCTACGCAGGTTATGACGACTGGCGTCTGCCGAACAAAAATGAAGCCGCATCACTCCTCAACTATGACAAGACAGAGGCTCCCTATTCCGATTTCCCGGATATGCCGAGCGAATATTTTTGCTCTTCCTCTACCTACGTCTACAGTACAGACTACGCGTGGTGCGTGTATTTCAGCCGCGGATACGTGAACGACGGCCATAAGGCAAACGGCAACTATGTGCGTTGTGTGAGGTAGGTCCCTGGAGACCGCATTTTGCGCGGTCATTGAGCGAAGTCGAAATGAGCGAGCATATTTCGCGTACGCCGGTTGCGAGAAGCGGGTGTTCCCTCTCCGTCATCAACGATGACACCTCTCCCAGAGTGAGAGGCAGGTTCACAGATTCCCCATAATTTCCGAAATCCACGAAAAAATTTACTGCAAATCGTGTTTTCGTCCAATTCTACTGGACAGTTTTCTTAAAAATGAAAAAGTGTCCAGTAGCCATTCGTAACTTCAGATATTGTGGTAAACAAAAACTGGAGAGAGGTTATTTTGGACAACGGAAGCAACGGCATGATGTCACGCATAACTGCTCATGCTGCGATAAAAAACACTTTTTTGGAGGATTTTCTTGTCCAGAAATGCTTGACCATTATACTTTGTGGTACTAAATGATGTTATTAACTTTTTTGTTGAGGTCTTTCTATGAAAAAGTCATTGATTTCAGTGTTTTTGGTGATTTTTATCCTTTTTGTCACATCTTGCGGCGGCAGCACCACAAGTGATGCCTCAGGCGACATCGGTGATGAGGCTTATTACGAGTCAGATGACACTGGGTATGAGCCAGGCGACAATGACAATAGTGACACTGGAGATTCCGGTTATTATGACAACAGTGATACAGGATATCCTAATGATCCTGCTGATCCTTATGAAGACTGGGAATCTACGGACGGTGAAATGTCAGGAGACGATATGCCGGCTGAAGAACCCAAGCCGGGAGAACTCATTGAGAACGAATGGGTCGAAACTGCAACTGAAAACACTTCAACTTTTTCGATTGACGTTGATACGGCAAGTTACACGCTGATCAGAAACTACCTTATGAGCTACAACTACATGCCGCCGAAAGATAAGGTCAGAATTGAAGAGATGGTGAACTATTTTGACTACGACTATCCGCAGCCGGAAGAAGGAAAACCGTTCTCGGTAACAATGGAAATGGCAGATTCTCCGTGGAGAAGCGACACCAAACTCGTTATGTTCGGTCTTCAGGGAAAAGAACTTGAGCCGGACAAAGTTCCAGCTCACAATCTGGTTTTCCTTATTGATGTTTCCGGATCAATGTACGGTGACGACAGACTCGGTCTTTTGCAGAAATCGTTCAAAAAACTCGTCGAAAAGCTCGACAAGGACGACAAAGTTTCTATCGTAACGTATGCAAGCGGTGTCAACACTCTCCTCGATTCGGTCAGCGGTGACAAAAAAGATGAGATCATCGCTGCGATAGATGATCTCGAAGCGGGCGGTTCGACTGCCGGTTCAGACGGTATACAGAGAGCTTACGCACTTGCTGAAAAGAATTACAGCAAAGACGCCAACAACAGGATAATTCTTGCTACCGACGGCGATTTCAATGTCGGAATTTCAAACACAGCCGAACTCGTTTCATACATCGAAGAAGAACGCAACAAAGGCATATATCTCACGATTTTGGGCTTCGGAATGGGCAACTATCAGGATGACAGAATGGAACAGCTTTCCAACGCCGGCAATGGAAACTATTTCTATGTTGATAACGAAAGGGAATCCGACAAGATTTTTACTTACGACCTTATGGGAACGATGTTCACGATAGCGAAAGACGTAAAACTTCAGGTTGTTTTCAATCCTGCGAAAATCGCAAAATACCGTCTTATCGGCTATGAAAACCGCGTTATGGCAAACGAAGACTTCAACGACGACACCAAAGATGCAGGTGAGATCGGTGCAGGTCACAGAGTTACAGCATTCTACGAAGTATTTTTAACTGAAAAACCGGCTGAAACTCCCGAGACCGAGACTGAACCTGAAGAAGGCGAAGAACCTGCAGAAACCGATCCTAACGAAGATGACCCTGCGGCAGAGCCTGAAACCGAATTCGGTGAAGACGATTTCCTCGTTCTCAAGATGCGCTACAAAGAGCCGGATCAAGATATCAGCAAATATATGGATACTTTGATGACTTCGGCTAATATCAAATCTGAAATGAGTCAGAATATGGGATTTGCATCGGCAGTAGCTGAGTTCGGAATGCTTCTCAGAGATTCGAAATTCAAGGCTGATTCAAGCTATGACTCAGTCCTGACACGTGCACAGGCTAATATCGGCGAAGATAAATTCGGATACCGCGGCGAATTCCTTGAAATAGTCGAAAGAGCTAAATCTCTTGACCACTAATTTTCCATACTGTCCAAAATT
>JAEEGL014048309.1_pt1 | contig 22266 bp, 16 predicted proteins | sample 9134231 | NCBI WGS metagenome assembly JAEEGL01 (sample SAMN16246548, study PRJNA631951) | gut metagenome | biome: gut microbiome; feature: rumen; material: fiber-attached | host: Bos | place: Iran: Karaj | collected 2018-10 | reverse complement strand
TACATCTTCGTGGGCGGCGGCGCCGGCATGGCTCCGCTCCGCAGCCACATCATGCACCTGTTCAAGACGCTCAAGACCAAGAAGCAGGTTCACTTCTTCTACGGCGCCCGCGCCCTCGTCGAGGCCTTCTACCTCGAAGACTTCGCGGAGATCGAGAAGGAATTCCCGAACTTCCACTTCCACCTGGCCCTCGACCGTCCCGACCCGGCAGCCGATGCCGCAGGCGTGAAATATACGGCCGGCTTCGTGCACAACGTGATGAACGAGACCTACCTCAAGGATCACGAGGCGCCGGAGGACATCAAGTACTTCATGTGCGGTCCGCCGATGATGGTCTCGTCGGTCGTGAACCTGCTTGATTCGCTGGGTGTCGCGCCTGAGAGCATCCTGTACGATAACTTTGGTGCATAGATAACGCTAGCGGCTCTGGTATTCCGTTCCGCGGGCAAAAAAAGCCCGCTGAACGGAATACCACCCGCCGCTGGGCTTATGCATAGTTTTTTTTGCATTTTATAAATAAATGCATACCTTTGCAGTCCCTTTTTAGGGAAGACTCGCTAGCTCAGTTGGTAGAGCACAGCACTTTTAATGCTGGGGTCTTGGGTTCGAGCCCCAAGCGGGTCACAAAAAAGAATAGCAGCCGTAGCTGCTATTCTTTTTTGTGACCGAGCCAGCCCTGAGCTGGCTCTTTTTCTACTGGGGCACATCCCCAGACCCCTCGGCCTCCGGCCGGCGCTTCGCTATTTTTTTCGTTTGACCCGCTTGGGGCCGGGGCTTTTTTCTAGAAAGCGCCATCAGGCGCTAGCGGAGACCGAGCGCGAGAGCCTTGCGCCATAGCCGGTCGAAGCGGCGGGGTTCGGGGCAGCGCCCCGTATTAACACGCGCCATCAGGCGCTAGCGAGCGCAGCGGCGGGTGGTTTTTGGAGCCGTGAGCATTTTTACTGCGAGCGGGACAAAAACCAGAGCAGCGAAGCGAGCACGTAACGGTAACACGCGCCATCAGGCGCTAGCGAGCGTAGCGGCAGGGGTTGGGGCAGCGCCCCAGTAAACACATTTCCCGCTTGGGGCAGGAAATGGCGTAAATTTTTGATTATTTGTATTTTTTATATATTTTTGGAATTTTAATAAGTATAGTTGACTAGTAGTTATAACCAATGGCAGTTAAAATTCTCAGCGTTGACGATGAAACCGATCTTGAGTTGCTGTTGACGCAATATTTCCGTAGAAAGATCAGAAAAGGCGAATATGAGTTCTTCTTTGCCCATAACGGACTGGAGGCACTGCAGATCTTATTGAAGAATCCGGATATCGCCATCATCCTTTCGGATATCAATATGCCTGAGATGGATGGATTGACCTTGCTGGCCAAAGTCAACGAGATGCGTAACCCGTCGCTCAAGTGCATTATGGTCAGTGCCTACGGTGACATGGACAACATCCGTCATGCCATGAACAACGGGGCCTTTGATTTCGCCACCAAACCGATAGACCTGGATGACCTGCAGATTACCATTGACAAGGCTGTAGAGCAGATCGATTATATCCGGAGCGCCCAGAAGGAACATGCGCAGCTGGTGGATATCCAAAGTGACCTGTCTGTTGCCCGCGAGATCCAGCAGGGTATCCTGCCCCGGACATTCGACCTGAAAATGGCAGGATCCGAAAAGGTGGACATTTATGCCAGTATGCTGGCCGCCAAGGATGTGGGCGGTGATTTCTATGACTTCTTCCCGATCGACGACCACCGGATGGGATTTACAATCGCCGATGTGAGCGGCAAAGGCGTTCCGGCGGCCATCTTCATGGCGGTCAGCCATACGCTCATCAAAGCGATCGGCACGCATATCCAGTCCCCGGAAGAATGCATGAAGACAGTCAACGACATGCTTTGCGATGAAAGCGTGAACTCTATGTTCGTGACCGTTTTCTATGGCATTTACGACATACAGACCGGTCTTGTCGAATTTACCAACGCCGGACATAATCCGCCTTTCATCCTTCGCGCCGACGGCGCAGTCGAGATGTTGAAGTGCTCCTGCAACCTGGTGCTCGGTGCAATGGGGGGCATCCCTTACAATAAAGAAACGCTTCAACTGAACGAAGGCGACTCCCTCGTGATGTACACCGATGGCGTGACCGAAGCCGAGGACAAGGACCACGCCCAATTCGGAGAAGACAGGCTGGCAGCTGTGCTGGCTGAACTGAAAGGCGCTCCCAGCAAGCAGATCGTCGACACCATCAACATCCGGGTCATTGAGTTTGTCTCCGGCGCGCCGCAGAGTGATGATATTACACAACTAGTAATCCGCAGAAAGTGAAACCCCGTTCAATCATAGTGTCGTCTCTGATCGCATTGGCCGTCATCGCCGGTGTGGCTGTCGTCGCCTATCAGTTGGGCCGTCGGCAGTCCCGGCAGGAGTTGGCCGCGGTGCAGGAAGAGATGGACCGGCTGGTGGCCGCCGAGAAGGATGCTGCCATCGTGAAGCGTGTCAGCCAGCAGATGGAGGATATCGCCTATCAGCAGAAAGCGATATCCGACCAGCAGCGTGACCGTGCCGAAGAACAGTCCAACCTGGCTATCCGGAATGCCGCACGAGCCGAGATGGAGAGCCGGGCCGCCCGTGAAGCGGAGCGAAAGGCGAATGAGGCTGCAGATGTGGCTGAAAAGGAACGAGCCAATGCGGAGCGGCAGCAGGAGATCGCGCTGGAACAAAGGGATGAGGCGACGTATGCAAGGAATGTGGCAGATACCTTGAACCGGCGCACGCAGGCAAAAGGCCTGGCAGTGAGCTCTCAGGTCCGGCGGGAGGCCGGCGAGACCGAGGTGGCCGATATTCTCGCCTATGCCAGCTGGTATTTCCTCAAGAGTAACAGGGGCAACCAGTATTATTCTGAAACCTTCAAATCCCTGGCTCAGGCCACTGGCGGCATTCCGCGCTATAAGGTCCGGGAGGGCGGCGCCGTAAATGCCATCTCGCAGGTACCCGGCAAACCCGGGCAATGTGTGGCCGCAACAAACTACGGAGAGGTGGAATGGCTTACCGCGACCGTGAACAGCGGAGCCCGGCGGATTACTTCCACGGTTTTGTTGTTCGATCCTGCGTATGATTTCAGGGATGTGCAGGTTCTGTCCGGGAAGATCTATGCCCTTTCCCTCAAGGGTCCTTTGTGCATTCTGGACTTCAAGGGAGACAAGGTGATCGTGCCCTTGCCTGACGATGACTATTTCAAACTGCTGCCGGTACGGGGGCGCCTGCTCGTGGCGGGACGCCGGAGCCTGTGCTGGTATGCTGACGGAAAGATTTCGGTACAAGCGAGTCTGAGCAAGCCCTTGTCTGCCATTGTCGAGCGGGAAGGCAGCGTCTGCCTGTTTTATGCTGACGGCTCCTATGCTGAGATGGATTCTTCGGGCCGTATTGCAGAAGAGGCTCCTTTGGTGAAGGAAGTGGTTACGGCCGCTCATTATGATAAGGCAGGCAGATGCCTGTTGCTTGGAGTGGAAGACGGCACGGTATATCCTGTCAACAGATACAACCGCGTCCTGGAGACGCTGTCCGCCCATAAGGCCAGGTGTATGAGCATGGATATGCTCGGCTCGGTCGTTGTTACGGGCGGATATGACAAGTCTGCATACATCTGGAATCTGGACAATATGCCCTTTGAGAGCGGATTGTCTTTCCACGAGGAGCTGGAGACGAAAAGCGCCGGCAAGCGTGTGGCAAACGGCAAGGAGGTTCCGGCAGAGTGGCTGGTGCCGGTGGATTATTCTTTTGACGGGTGGACGCTTGCCGTATGCGGTGACGCGGACGGGAAATCCGTGTGGATCGGGACCTCTGCAGGAAGTGTCCTCCTGCTGAATACATCGGCTGACGGCATGGCTGCGCAGCTGTACGACAAAATCAACCGTAATCTGACCCAACAGGAATGGACGCGCTATGTTGGTGCATCCATACCATATATGACGTTCAAATGAGAAGGTTTTTGTATCTTATCAGCTTGATGGTTGCCGTGCTGCTTTCCGTGGTGCAGGCGGTCGCTCAGAGTGGAGCGGATGCCTATATGGGCATTCCGTTCTTCAGAAACTATTCGGCGAGCAAGTACAATGCCCACAACCGGAATTTTGATGTCATCTGTGACGGTGAGGGACACACCTTCTTTGCGAATTTTGAGGGTTTGCTTGTCTATGACCATGTCGAATGGCGGATTGTCCACACCCCCGATATCTCCCGCGTGGTGAGCCTGAACAGGGATGAGGAAGGGAACATCGTTTTCGAGGGGATCAATGTGACGGGACGGGTCCTGTCTGTCGACGGAGATTCGGTCCGCGTTTCTTTTACGCAGCGCAACGGCAACAGTGCCAGTGTGACAGCCGGTGGTGAGCGGATCAAGGACGGCGAAGTGGACAGGTGGAATGAGGTCGAGGTCTATCAGCGCCTCAAGCTGAATGACGGACGTACGCTGCTGGCCACGGCGACTGAAGGTGTGATTGCCGTCGATGCCCAGGACCGGGAAGTCTGGCGCATCAATGTTGACAACGGACTCTGCTCCAACAGTATCACCAAGTTGGCTTATGACGGCAAGGGAACGGTCTGGGGCGCTACGGACAACGGAGTTTTCAATATTTCGCTTTCTGAGATATACACCCACTTTACGGAAAAGGAAGGTCTCAGGGGCCAGATTTCCTGCATAGCGATGTGCGGTCCGGACTTGATGGTGGGAACGTTCCAGGGCCTGTATCGTCTGAGCGGGCAGCAGTTCCGACAGATTGACCGCGTCAGTCACGCCTGCTGGCAGATGGCCCAGGACTCCAGGGAGACGGTATATGTGGCCACTTCAGATGGTGTCTATGAATACGCAAAAGGTGCGGCACGTCAGTTGACCACCCCGTTTGCCCTTTCCATCCTGGCCATGGACGACGGCTCCTATCTGGTCGGAGAACTCGAGCGCATAGTCCGCTTCCGCCCTGGCAAGGAGACCGTGACCATCAATGCGGTTCCCAATGTCACGCGCTTCAAGAAGGATGAAAACGGGGGTGTGTGGGCCATGACGCTGGCCGGAGAGTACTACTATATGGCGGCCGGAAGCCCGGCGTTTGAGAAAAGAGAGGATGGCCCTTTGTCAAAACTGTTTGAATATGAAGATATTGACGGTAATGTCTGGCGTTGCCATGACAATGGCTTAGGCCTCTATTTTGATAATATGCCCGAGGATCTGAAAGCGTGGGTTGAGCCTTTCGCCGATTTCAGTGTCAAGGCCATGCTGGTTGACAACGGTCTCGTCTGGTTGGGTGACAACGATGAACTGGTACGCTTCAATCTTGCCCAATGCCATACGACCGGCTTGGTTGAACCGCAGCTGTATGTCCGCCGTTTCAGCACGAATGGCAGTGACTTGTCCGTCAGTTTTGCCAACGACAAGACAGACCCTATCGGACAGACACTGTACAGTTACCGCCTGCAGGAGGATGATGCATGGTCAAAATGGAGTGATCAGCAGGAATTCCTGTTTGCCAACCTCAGTTTCGGCTCCTATCAGATATCGTTCCGTTCAAAGGACGCCTTCGGGCAGGTAAGCGAAACCGGTCCGATTGATTTCAAGCGGCCGTTCCCGTGGTTCGTCCGCTGGTATTCCCTGTTGTTTTACTTGCTTGTCATCGTATTCCTAGTCTACCTTTTCTTCCGGTATCGTATGCGCCGAATGGCCGAGGAACAGCGAAGGCTTGAGGCTATTGTCGAAAAGCGTACAAAAGAGGTGGTAAAACAGAAGAATGAGATTGAGGCCCAGCGGGATGAGATCAAGGAGAAATCTGTCAGACTGGAAGAGACGCTCGACGCTTTGCGCGAGGCCCAGGACCAGCTGCTGCGGCAGGAACGCGAGGCGGCCATCGGCAAGTTGACCAAGGGCCTTATCGACCGTATCCTCAATCCGATGAACTACATCAATAATTTCGCACATCTTACACTGGGACTCTCGAAAGATTTGCGGGAGAACATCGAGGATGAAAAAGAGAGCATTACGCCCGATACCTACGAGGATTCCATGGATGTGATGGATATGATGAAGACCAATCTGGAAAAGATCGAGCAGCACGGAATCTCCACGACACGTACCCTGAAAGCCATGGAGGAACTGCTGAAGGAGCGTTCCCGGAAGTTTGAATCCACAGATGTCTCCCTCCTGTGCCAGCAGTGCGTGGATAAGTTCAAGAACTATTATGCCGACGATATCGCTGCGCTCGGAATCCAGGTGGAATGTATCAGGCCCGAAACGCCGCTCATGCGGGACGTCGTTGCGGATCAGATCGGCAAGTCCCTTATGTCCATGCTTTCAAACAGCATCTACGCACTGAAGAAGAAGGCGGACAAGGTCGGAAATTATGAACCTGTGCTTCGCGTATCGGTCTTGCAGGAACCGGATTCAGGCCACGTCCTCATCAAGGTCTATGACAACGGAATCGGCATCGAGCGGAGCATCGTTGACAAGATCTTCGACCCCTTCTTCACGACCAAGCCTACGGCAGAGGCCCCGGGAGTGGGACTCTATCTCAGCCAACAGGTCCTGCATGACTGCGGCGGCGAGATTACGGTTGATTCCGTGAAGGATGAATATACTGAATTTGTCATTAACTTGGCGTAAGATAACTGATATGAGCGAAGAAGATATGGAAAGCCTGAAGAATCAGGTGGAAGACTTGCAGCAGCAGTTGCAAAAACAGGACAAGATGGCATCCTTGGGGCTGCTCAGTGCCGGCATTGCCCATGAAATACAGAATCCGCTGAATTTTGTAATCAATTTCAGCAAGATGTCGGTCAAGTTGCTGGATGACCTGAAGGATATATTGGATGACTGCGCGGACAAGCTGGATGCGGATGACGCCGCCGACCTGGAAGACATCTCGGCGGACCTCAAGGAGAATCTCTCCAAGATCCAGGAACATGGCGAACGGGCCATCAGCATCATCCGGGGCATTTTGCAGCAGAGCCGCGGCAAGTCCGGAGAGATGCTTCCCACCGATGTGGGGCAGCTGGTCCACGAATACGTGTGGCTCAGCTATCACGCCATGCGCGCCAATGACAAGAGCTTCAATATCACCATCCGGGAGGAAATACCGGGGGATATGCCCAAAGTCATGGTCATCCCACAGGATATCAGCCGGGCCGTGCTCAATGTCATGAACAATGCCTGCTATACGGTCAAGGAGCGGGCAGGCCAGGAGGGTGAGGACTATAAACCGGAAATAGACGTGAAGGTTTCACTGGATCCCGACGGCAATGGCGGGGGAGAACTCCGGATCGTCATCCAGGACAACGGTATGGGTATGACGCCTGAGGTCAGGGAAAAGATATTTGAGAACTTCTTCACCACCAAACCTGCCGGTCAGGGGACGGGGCTGGGAATGAGCATAACCTATGAAATCATTACCAAGAACCATAACGGCCAGCTGCTCGTGGAATCCGAACCGAAGGTCGGATCCACGTTTACGTTCATCATTCCTGTAAAGATTGTAAAATGAGAATCAAAGGATACCTTTTCGCCCTCGTTCTTCTTTTCCTTTCGTATGCCGTCAGGGCTCAGGATGATACGCATCTGTATGAGTCGGCGCAGGAGGCATACGAGTACGGATTGTTTGCGAGGGCTGACTCTCTTTTGAGCAGTTCAGCGGGCAGTTTCAAGGGAGAGGACCGGATCGGCGTGTACAGACTGCTTGCATTGTGCAACCTGAACATGGACAAGCCCGAAGTAGCCGAGAAATGGGTCGCCAGGCTGCTGGCTGTCGATCCCTACTACAGCGTTTATAACGATGCTCCGCGCTTTGCCGAGATGGTGAACCGGCTCAAGGCCGGCAAGACAGCCACGATTACTACGGCTTCCCAGCAGGCCGAGTCCATTGAAGAGGCGCCTGTCCCCGTGACGCTGATTACGGAAGAAATGATCAGCATGAGCGGTGCCCGCAACCTGAAGGAAGTACTGACCGCCTATGTGCCCGGCATGTCCCACATCGAGTGCAACGAGGAGATGAACATTGCCATGCGGGGCATCTATGCGAGCCGGCAGGAGAAGATGCTCATCATGTTGAACGGTCACCGGCTGAACAGCTATTCGACCAATGCGGCTGCTCCCGATTTCAGTATCAGCCTGGAAAAGGTGAAGCAGATTGAGGTCCTGCGGGGACCGGCTTCGTCGTTGTACGGTGGTGTGGCATTGACGGCTGTGATCAATATCATCACCAAAGATGCGGCTGATGTCGACGGGTTGAAGATCAAGGCGAGTGTCGGCAACTATGGACAGCTGAAAGGAGACCTGCTGTTCGGCAAACGCTATATGAACCTCTCGATCCTGGCGTGGGCAAACATCTATCGGTCGACCGGCGAGTCTTTTGAAGTAGGCTATGATGACCAGCCGTACGCGCTGATTCCGAACCCCGGCACCATCACCATCGGCGGCTACAACAAGAAACCGACTCATGACCTGGGCCTTACGCTGCAATGGAAAGACCTGACTTTCACGTTTAACAACACCTTCTCGAAGACAGTGGCTCCCTACTCCATGAGTATGTTGTTCACAGCGTATCCCTACGAAAAATATGGCGTCTTCAACGGGAACAAACCGGGCTTCGGGACTTCTTCCAACTATTTTGACCTGAAATATGAAAAGAGTTTCGGAAACTGGGGGATTTCTGCCAATGTGACTTACGACGCGGCCACCCAGCAGCAGTATCAAGTGTGCGGAGATCTTTCCCCGGTGGGTTTTTACCTGATCCCGAACGCTACGACCGACACAGTCTACGTGGGCGATGGTTTCTTCCAAAACCATATCTGGGGTGAGCATACGCTGGGCGGACATCTGCAGGGCAGTTACAGCAAAAAGTGGGGGAAACACGACTTTGTCGCCCTCCTGGGCGCGCATTCCAACCGGATGGACTTGGAATACAGCTATTATGAGGAAGGAGATGATTTCAATCGTGTCATCAAGGTTTGGGACGAATCCAAGAACCTGATGGTGAATTACGAGATGAATGCGGACGCCTATTTACAGCTGAAGTACAAATGGAACGACATGTTCATCGTCAATGCCGGTGTCAGATACGACTACAAACGCCGGTATAACTATCTGGAAGACAAGCACGAGAAAATCAACGTGCTGTCACCGCGTGTCGCATTCATCATGAACCTCCCTGCGTTGACCGCCAAGCTGTCGTATTCCCGGGCGTTCGTGGATGCCCCCTACTTCTATCGGAACGGCCGGTTTGACACCTCCTGGGGAGGCGGACTCGAACCCGAGTACCTGCATTCCCTCCAGGCTTCCTTCTCTTCTAATAAGATCGCCCCGAACCTGGGGGCGGAAGTGAACGTCTTCTACAACATGTTCACGAATCTGGTTTTTTACGATGCCGGGGCGCTGATCTATCTCAATGGCGGTTCCTTGAAGAACTTCGGCACGGAACTCTCCCTCCGTTATACGGGAAAGAAATTTCAGGCGGAAGGCAACCTCACCTGGCAGAGAGTTCTCGAGGCCGAATTCTATCAGTATGCGATGGGCCACAATATGGCGAATATTCCGGCGTTCATGTCGAATGTGGTTCTCCAGTATGAAGTGCTGAAGGGGCTGAAGCTGCACACCCATCTTACCGGCTTCGGCCGTCAGCATTCTCAGACCACGAATTGGTTTACCGAGGAAATCACCGAACATGAGCTTCCCGGCCGCGTCATCGTGGACCTCGGCATCAACTATGGCTACAAGAAGTTCGGCGTAGGCCTCAACTGCCACAATCTTTTCAATACAAAGTTTGAACAAGGCGGTGTCTCGACCGGCTTCATCCGTCAACAGGGACTTTGGCTGATGGCGGAAGTTTCGTACCAATTTTAAGATCTATGAAGTACCAATATTATAATCATCTGGATGTCTGGCGTCATATCCAGGAAAGTGTTGAGCAAGTACCCGACAAGGCTGCCGTCTATGTGGGTGAGAAGTGTCTTTCATACCGGGATCTGTTCCTGCTTACGGACCAGTTTGCTTCGTGCATACACGATTTCCTCTCCCGGAGAAACTGGGAAAAGGGCCGTCCCGTCCGCATCGGCGTCTTTGTCCGCCGCAACGAATGGCTGGAGGCTTCGCTCCTCAGCATCATCAAACTTGGCTGCACCTATGTGCCCATCGATACGGAAACCCCGGTCGAACGGGTTGCCTTCATTGCAGAAGACGCATCGCTGGCTTTCTTCCTGACCGAGGAAGCGGTCAAGGATCAATTGCCCCAGGGCATTCCGACACTGACCGTCGAAGAGATCCTGCAGAAAGAGCCCCGTGAAGTCACTGAGGACTATGCAACGGACGGCAACGAGGCCTATATCATCTTTACTTCGGGTACGACAGGGAAGCCCAAAGGCGTACCGATCAATTATACCAATCTCTATCATTTCCTGCTCACCTGCATGCGGGAAGACAATTTCCATATTCATCGCGATTCCGTCGTCCTCCATTATGCGAGCGTCAACTTCGATATGTCCGTCAACGAGCTGTACTGTCCCTTTTTCAGTGGTTCGACGCTCGTCGTCGTCAATGAAGAGGAAAGGAAGGATGTAAAGCAGGTATACAGGATCGTCAACAGGCGGAAAGTGACCTTCATGACACTGACTCCCACGATGCTCTCCCTCTTTACGGAGTTCAATTTTACCGCCTTGGAGACCCTCTGCGTGGGCGGTGAAGCCATGTCCCGCTCGCTGGCGGAACGCATCGGAGAGCGCCCCTACCGGCTCATCAATGCCTATGGCCCCACCGAATGCACGCCGTGGTCCAGCATTCGCGTCGTCACCAGCCCGGATATCTGCCGCAATATCGGATGGGCTACCCATTATGCCACCCTCGAGGTAGTGAATGACCAGATGCAACGGGCACGCCCTGGGGAAGAGGGAGAAGTTCTCATCGGCGGCCCGCAAGTTTTCAGCGGCTATCTGAACAGGCCCGAACTCACAAAGGAGAAACTGATTGACAATCCCTTTGCCGATACGCGGGATAAAGCGCCCAAACTCTATCGTACCGGAGACATCGTCCGGCCTTTGGAGGATGGAAGCTGCGAATTCGTGGGAAGAATGGATTCTCAAGTAAAGTTGTTCGGACACCGCATCGAACTGGGAGAGATCACTATCCGGATTGAGAAATGCAAGGAGGTCCGCGGAGCCTATATCCGGATTGAAGAGAACGGCTTCAATAAACACATCGTGGCCTACATCCAGCCGACGGATCCGGAGGTATGCCATTCCAACGAGGCTATCATCGATACCATTGGCAAGATCAAGAAGCAGATCCGCATCGAACTCCCCGACTACATGATTCCTAACATGTGGAATTTCCTTCCGGAATTTCCTCGCACTATCAACGGAAAGATTGACGGAAGGAAACTTGTGAACAGGCCTTTCTACTACATCGAAAATGACGATGAAGAGAGTTTGACCAACGACGAACGGGTCCTGAGGCAAGAGATGTGCAGGGTGATGGGTTTTGATAATATCTCCGTCCATGAAGACCTGTTCGAAGTCTACGGGCTCACTTCCATCCAGACCATGCAGGTCTCCGTGGACCTGAACCGTATGGGTATGCAGGTGTCGGTCCTTGAGATGTACCGTCATCGCACCATCCACGAAATCATCAAGCACCGGGATGCCCGTTTGAATTATTGGTATAACGACGGCGATGACACGAAGAAACCTGTCATCATCGTCATCGCCGGTTATACATCCTTCGGCAATATGTACACACAGCTGGCTGACCGGCTTACCGACAAGTTCTCCATTTATGTGGTGGATTATTATCACGCCATCCTGGATAACAGGAGGGTGAAGGACCTGGAGGAACTGATGGCCATCTACCGGGAGATGGTCGCTCCGGTTGTCGCCAAACACAGGGTCTGCTGTATCACGGGCATCTGCCTGGGTGGAGAGCAGGCGCTGCTGCTGGCCCATCAGCTCTATGCCGACAAGGCGGAAAAGCCGCATGTCATCGTCATGGATGGAGAGATAGACCGGGATACCCGACGCGAGACCAATGGCAACCTGCATTTCGATTTCCTCACGAAGGAAGAGAACGACCTGCGCATCGACAACGATTTCACGTTGATGGGAACATACCCCGATTTCCAATACGAAGGAGAACTGACCGTCTTCCTCTGCAGGGATTATGTGGCTTACGATGCCTGGTTCGACCCGGATTGGACCGAAGTGAAGGCAACAGGCTTGCGCCACGCCTTCGACACCGCACGCGAAAGATGGGAAAAGCACTATCCGGATTGCCACATCAGTATCCTGCCCTCCGACCATCCCAATTTCTGGAATTCGGAACCTTCCCTGACCATTCTGTCTGACTACTTCTTGGAGAATGTCTAAGTGAACGCGAAGCTAAAAACGGTTCTGAAGTATGTGCTGTCGCTATTGCTGGCGGGCGTGCTGCTTTGGCTGGCCCTCCGAAGAGTCGACTGGACTGCTTTCATGGAAGGACTGAAACAGACCCGCTGGGGATATATCTTCCCTTTTGTCGGTGCTTCTCTCGGAGCATTGGTCTTCCGGGCGTTTCGCTGGAGGTTGCTGCTCAACGCTGCGGGGTTCCGCAGCAAGTGGCTGGAAGTATGGGATGCCAACAACATCGGCAACCTGGGCAACCTGGCCGTTCCCGGAGCGGGCGAGCTGATTCGCTGCGGCTATGTGAACGGCAAGTCCGGGTATGCGAACGTATTGGGCACCGTCCTGGTGGAACGGGTGTGGGACATCTTGTTCATCGTCATGATGGTCGTTCTTTCGCTGGTGCTCGGCCAATCGAAGTTCGGTCCTTTCTTCTCCGAGAACATCTGGGAACCGCTGGCCGGAAACCTGAATTTTTCGCTCTGGTGGCTGATTGCCGCACTGGGAATCGTCCTCATCGTTTTATTGGTGCTGGTGTTCCGCTATCGCGGCAACAGCCGCTTCTGCGCCAAGATCGCCGATGCCCTGTCCAATATCGGGAAGGGTTTCACCAGTTTCCTGCGGATGAAGCGGAAGGCGTTGTTCCTTTTCTATACCGTGGCCATCTGGTTCATGTATCTGCTGATGACCCTGAGCATCCAGAAGGCGATGCCGGAACTCTCCGACCTGGGCCTGGTGGACGCGTTGTTCTTCTGTGTGCTGGGCAATATCGCCTCCATCATCCCGGTCCCCGGCAGCATGGGTGCCTATCACTACCTGATGGCGCTGGCCGTTTCTGCGATCTTTGCGAAATCCTGGGAGACGGGCATCCTGTTCGCCACGCTGCAGCACGAGCTGCACGCGGTGCTGGTCCTGATCCTCGGGGCCATCTCCTATACGCGCCATTCCCTGAAAAAGCGTCAGCAAACGGCGTAAAAAAGGGCTGTCACGCAGCCCTTCTCTGTCATTCCAGTTTGTAGTCGCTGAGATTGGTCAGCGACGGATGATTTTTGTAGGTCGTCGCTTTCCCGCGGATGTAGAGGGTGCGATGGAGCACCTTTGATTTGTTGGCCCCGCTGACATCCAACACCTCCTTGTGCGCTTTCTTGGTCATCTGCAGGACGAGGCACGCATCGGGATCGTCGCAGTCTTTGTCGTCGGCCAGGACGACGCATTTCTCCATCACCTCGCCTTCGCATCCGAAATCGATGCTGCCGTCGGATGCCAGGCCGCCGACAATGACGCCCTTGACCCAGAGGGTGTCGCCGGAAAAGCCGCCCGCAATGAACTCTTCCACGCGCAGGACCTTGTCCATCGGGATGACGGGCGTCTCCGCCTGGTCTTTCCCTTCATTGTACGTCGCCCATACTTCATCCATCCAGGTGCAGGACGTGGTCAGAACGGCCGTGGCCGCATACATCATGGCGGAGATTATCACCGCCATCACAATTCTTTTCATATAACCTCCTTTGTTAATGTATGTCAAGGACGGGGACCATCCCCGTCATCGCAAAGGAAGGCGTTTTTTTCGAGACTTCAGCCGCAAAAAAGCAATTTATGCGAGAAAAGTGTTAAATTTGAAATTCGATAGAAATTAATGCGATGAAAGCCGTAATCCTTGCCGGCGGATTTGGTACGCGGTTCAGCGAAGCGACCGTCCGGATTCCCAAGCCGATGATCGAAATCGGGGACAAACCGATACTCTGGCACATCATGAAGTTGTACAGCCATCATGGCATCAATGACTTCATTATCTGCTGCGGGTACAAGCAGTATGTCATCAAAGAGTATTTCGTCAACTATTTCCATCACAATTGTGACCTGACGGTCAATCTGGCCACCAACGAAGTGGAAATGCTCGACAACCATTCCGAGAACTGGCGGGTAACGATGGTCGATACCGGACTCAATACCATGACTGGCGGCCGTGTCAAGCGGATTCAGAAGTACATTGGAGACGAGCCGTTCCTCCTGACGTATGGAGATGGGGTTTCAGATCTGGACGTCACGGCAACGATCCATGCGCACCAGGCTTCGGGCAAGATTCTTTCGATGACGGCCTATCAGCCCGGTGGAAGACTGGGTGTGCTGGATGTCAACGAACACGGAATCCTTACTTCTTTTGTGGAAAAGCCCAAGGAAAGCGGTACTTGGATCAATGCCGGCTTCTTCGTTTGTGAGCCGCAGATTTTCGACTACCTGACCGGCGACGAAGAAATGTTTGAGAAGGAACCCATGCAGCGGCTGGTCGCCCGGCAGGAAATCCACGTGTATAAGCACACGGGTTTCTGGAAGCCGATGGATACCCTGCGAGACAATCAGGAACTCAACAAATTGTGGAATGAGGGCAATGCCCCCTGGAAAGTCTGGTGATGATGGAAAGGAAGGAACAGCTCAAGCAGGAGATCCTCGAACTGACGCGGGAATACTACCGGGAAGTCCATGGCCAGCCGAAGGAATTCATCCCCGGCAAGACCCGGGTGAATTATGGCGGTCGCTTCTTTGACGATGCCGAGATGGTCAATCTGGTAGACGCCTCCCTGGATTTCTGGCTGACGGCCGGACCTTGGGCACACAAGTTTGAAACCCGCCTCGCCCAGTGGCTGGGCGTGAAATACTGCTCGCTGTGCAACAGCGGCTCCAGCGCGAATCTGCTGGCTTTCAGTGCGCTGACGGCCCATGAACTGGGAGAGAGACGCATCAGGCGCGGGGATGAGGTGATTACCGTGGCAGCCAGTTTTCCGACCACCGTGGCCTGCATCGTACAGTTCGGCGCCGTGCCGGTGTTTGTGGATATGAGCGAAGCGGAGGGCAACATGGATGTCACGCAGTTGGAAGCCGCCTTCAGCCCCCGGACCAAAGCTGTGATGGTGGCGCACTCCCTGGGCAATCCGTTCAACCTGGAAGCTGTCGTCGCGTTCTGTAAGAAACACAAGCTCTGGTTGGTCGAGGATAACTGTGATGCGCTGGGTTCAGAGTATTTCATTGACGGTGAATGGAAAAAGACCGGTACCATCGGTGATATCGGAACTTCGTCGTTCTATCCTCCCCATCACATGACCATGGGAGAGGGTGGTGCCGTCTATACCAACAACCGTGAACTGGACAAATACGTAAAGAGTTTCCGTGACTGGGGACGTGACTGCTGGTGCATGGGTGGAGTCGACAACACTTGCGGATGCCGTTTTACAGGGCAGTTCGGAAAGCTCCCTCAGGGCTATGACCACAAATATGTGTACAGCCATCTGGGTTACAATCTGAAGGCTACCGATCTGCAGGCTGCCATCGGTTGCGCCCAATTGGAGAAACTCGACTTCATCGTGCACCGCCGCCGTGAAAACTTCCAGACTTTGTATGACGGGCTGAAAGGCACCCCGGGTCTGTTGCTTCCTGAACCTCAGAAAAACAGCCGGCCCAGTTGGTTCGGTTTCTTTATCACGGTGAAAGAAAACGCCGGATATACCCGCAACAAACTGACCCGTCATCTGGAAGAGCATCAGATACAAACCCGCAACCTTTTTGCCGGCAATCTGCTGATGCATCCCGCATTTGAAGAGTATGCGGAAGGGAAGGACTACCGCACCGTTGGGGAATTACCCGTGACCACCCGCATGATGAAGAACAGCTTCTGGCTGGGTGTCTATCCCGGCATGACACCTGAAAAGCTGCAGTATATGATAAATACCATCAAGGCTTTCGTGGCGACAAAAACCAGGTAGCATGATCGATTTATTCCAAAATTTCTATAGCGGCAAGAAAGTCCTTGTAACCGGACATACCGGTTTTAAGGGTTCTTGGCTTAGCATATGGCTCCACGAACTGGGTGCAGAGGTGGTTGGCGTAGGCCTTGAACCATATTCAGAGAAAGATAACTTCGTTCTCTCCGGCATAGGTAAGAAGATTAAAGCTGACATCCGAGCAGACATTCGTGACGGAGAAAAGATGAAGGAAATCTTCAAGCAGTACAAGCCTGAGATTGTCTTCCATCTTGCGGCACAGCCCTTGGTGCGCCTCAGTTATGAGATTCCCGTTGAGACCTACCAGACCAACGTGATGGGAACCATCAACATCATGGAAGCCATCCGTGCTACGGAAAGTGTCAAGGTTGGCGTTATGATTACCACCGACAAATGCTATGATAATAAGGAGCAGATGAGAGGCTACAAGGAGGATGACCCCTTTGGTGGTTACGATCCTTATAGCTCCAGTAAAGGCGCTTGTGAGATAGCTATCCAAAGTTGGCGAAGGAGTTTCTTCAATCCCGAGGATTATGGCAAGAAACATCATGTAAGCCTTGCCAGTGTTCGTGCCGGTAATGTGATTGGTGGGGGCGACTGGGCCAAAGACCGTATCATTCCTGATTGCATCCGGGCGATCGAGGCGGAAAAACCCATTGAAATCCGCAGTCCCAAGGCTGTCCGTCCATGGGAACATGTGCTGGAACCTTTGAGTGGCTATCTGCTGCTTGCACGGAAAATGTGGGAATGTCCAACCGATTATTGTGAGGGGTGGAACTTTGGACCGGAGGCGGAATCCATCGCTACCGTTTGGGAGGTTGCCAGCCAGTTGGTGCAACGTTTGGGCAAAGGGGAGCTGAAAGACGCGTCCGATCCCCATGCCCCGCATGAAGCGAACCTGCTGATGCTGGATATTGCCAAGGCGAAGACCCGCCTGGGGTGGAAACCCCGCATGGATGTTTCACGGACCATCGACCTGGTGGCAGACTGGTATCAACGCTATAGGCAGGAAGATATCTATGGCCTTTGTGCCCGACAGATTGAACAATATGTGGAGGAGGGTTTATGGAAATAAGCAGGACACCGATTCCGGGCCTGCTGCTTCTGCAGGCTGTCCCTTTTCAGGATATCCGGGGAGGATTTCAGAAACCTTTCAACGAAACTTTTTTTCGGGAAAATGGACTGGCGGCCGATTTCAAGGAGTTTTACTATTCGGTCAACAGGAAGGATGTGATCCGGGGCATGCATTTCCAGACTCCGCCTTGTGATCACGAGAAACTCGTTTATGTGAGCAAGGGCCGTATCCTCGACGTGGTGGTGGATATCCGCAAATCGTCGCCCACTTTTGGCAAGTACTTCGAAACGGAACTGAACGACAGGGAGGGATGCTATCTATATATTCCCAAGGGTCTGGCGCATGGATTCTGCGCGTTGGAAGAAGGATCGGTCGTCCATTATGCCCAGACTTCCTGTTATGACCCGGAACACGACGCCGGCATTTCCTTCCGTTCGTTCGGTTACACATGGCCCGTATCCGACCCGATCGTGTCGGAGCGGGACCGCTCTTTCCCCGACTGGCAATCATTCAATTCCCCTTTTTGATATGAATATCATCGTAACAGGAGCTACCGGTTTCATCGGCACCCATTTGGTAAACAGTTTGCGGGAAAAGCACAACTTGTTTATTCTGGGGCAGTTCCCGGGAGATGCTGAAAAGCTGGGACTTCCCGGGACGGTCGCTGATGGTAATATTCACCGTCTGTCCGCCTATCTCCGGGACTATGAAATTTCGGGCATCATCCACCTGGCTTCCCTGTACCTGTCGGTCCACAAGCCGGAGGAGGTGAAAGACCTTGTGGCGTCGAACGTCGGCTTCGGGACGGAGGTGTTGGAGGCGGCTTCGCTGTCGGGCAGCGTGAAATGGTTCCTGAACACGGGTTCCATCTGGCAGAACTATCGTTCGAAAGGGATGGAATACAACCCCGTAAACCTGTATGCCGCCACCAAACAGGCCTTTATCGATATGGCCCGGTATTATGTCGATGCATTTGGTATCCGCTTTTGCACCTTGAAGCTTTGCGATACCTATGGCCCCTGCGATCCGCGTCCGAAAATCTTCAAGTTATTCAAAGACTATTCGGAAAGTGGTGAAATACTGAAAATGTCGCCGGGCGAACAATTGCTGGACGTTCTGTTCATTACCGACATCGTATCCGGTTTCAGCCGTCTCGTGGACATGCTCTCCTCGGGTAAGCCCGTGGACGAACAATATGTCCTTTCTTCGGGCCAGCAGCGCACACTCCGTTCGCTCGCTGAGGACTTTGCCCGGATTTCCGGCCGTGAACTGCAAATCGAATGGGGCGGACGTCCGTATCGCGACCGTGAGGTGATGGTTCCCTGGAAAGGTCCCGTACTTCCGGGCTGGGAGCCGAAGGTCGACCTGGAAACGGGAATCCGCCTGTTTTTAAACGACACTGCCCGTGGCTGAGATCAACATATCGAAAAAAGACGTCATCTGGGGCTATATTGCCAACTTTTTCCAGGTGGCTTCCGGCCTGATCGTCCTGCCGTTCATCCTGCATTTCCTCACCAAGGAGGAAGTGGGTCTCAACTATATCATGTTGACGGTGGGTGCGATGGTGTCGCTTTTCGATTTCGGGTTTACGCCACAGTTCAGCCGCAACTTCTCCTATATTTTCAGCGGCGCCCGCGACCTGGCCAAAGAAGGACTTCAGGATGATGTCGGGGAAGGAACTGATTATCATCTGCTCCGCATTTTGATTGATGTGGCCAGGCGGGTGTACAGCCGGATCTCCATCATCGTCCTGTTGCTGATGCTGACGGCTGGCGTCGTTTATATCAGCCACGCGACGGATGGCTTTACGCTGGTCCGGAATACGCTGGCCATCTGGATCGTCTATTCCCTGTCCACCTTCTTTAATCTGTATTATACCTATTATTCTTCGCTATTGGTGGGGAAGGGGCTGGTCATGGAATCGAAGAAGGCGATGATAGCTTCCCGGATCGCCTATATCATCCTGGCCGTCGGCTTTATTTATGCCGGACTGGGCCTCCTGGGTGTGGCGCTGGCCAATCTGCTGTCTCCCTTTGTGTTGCGATATATGGCCTACCGTTATTTCTTCACACCCGAGATGAAGTTGAGGTTGGCAGGACATCGTTCCACGAAGGAAGAGATTGCACATTATTTCGGCGTCATCTGGCATAATGCGCGGAAGATCGGGCTGGTGATGGTGGGCAGCTACGGCATCAACCGTTTCGGCCTTTTCCTGGCCGGTCTTTTCCTTACGCCGGAAGAGGTGGGCTCATATGGGTTGATGACTCAGCTGGTGAATGTGACCATTGCTCTTTCGGCCAATTATTTCTATGTTTCCGAACCACAGTTCGCCATGTTCAAAGTGCGGGGAGAAACCGAACGGTTGCTCCGTCGTTTCGCGCTGACGATGAACGTGTTTTATCTGGTTTTTATCGTCGGTACCCTGTTCCTTATTTTTTGCTGTCCGCCCTTGCTGGAACTCATCCGGTCGCAGTCCGTGCTGCCCGCCGTATCGGTAATGCTGGTCTATTCGGTCGTTGCCCTGTTGGAGCAGAATCATTCGCTCTTTTCCAGTATCATCGTCGTGGGCAACAAGGTCCCTTACGTCAAGCCGGCGCTGATTTCCGGCTGCGTCATCGCGATAGGAAGCTATCTGGTGCTGCGTTTCACGGATTACGGGCTGATGGGCCTTGTAGTGGTCCAGGGCGTGGTGCAACTGGCCTACAACAACTGGAAATGGCCCTCGGTGGTTTGTCACGATTTCCAGATTTCCTTCCCGCGCTTTTTGCAGATCGGTGCGGAAGAAGCCTTGAAGAAAGTGGGAGATTTCATCCATCATCGCTTGTAGCTTATGGACCATTTCCCCCGGCAAGACTTTTTCGCTGAAAAGGCGTCAGTCCCTTCTCATATGGAATGGGGAGACAAGGCTCTCTGCCCGGAACCGCGTGTCTCGGTCATCATGCCGGTCTACAAACGTCCGGAAATGTTTGCGCTGGCGCTCGCTTCGGTATTGGCACAAGACTATGAATCATTCGAGGTGGTGGTGGTCGACAACAACGAGGACCCGGCGCGGCCCAACCGGTCAGTCGTCGAGAAAGCGGCAGATGACCGTGTCTTCTATTACCGGAACGAAGAAAATCTCGGGATGTTCGGCAACTGGAACCGGGGCATCGAACTGTCGCGCGCTCCTTTCGTGACCTTCTGTCACGACGACGACCTGCTGCTGCCAGGCGCGTTGACTCGGTTGATGGATCTGCAGCCCAAGGCTGGGGAGGCTTGCATCCTTTCCGCATTCAACGAGATCGATGCGGAGGGCCGCCAAACGGATACGACCGTTTTGAGCAAGGAAATCTGGCCGTTGCGTCCAAAGGACCACTATCGTTATACGCTGACGGGCCAGTTGCTGGCGAACATTTCCTGTGGAGATGGTTCTCTCTACGGTCGGGAGCAGCTCATCGCCTTGGGCGGATATGACGCGGGCTTCTATCCTTCCAGCGACTACGAATTGAACATCCGTTACGCGCAGCGATACGGTGCCGTTGTGAACAACATGCCGACCAGCTGCTACCGGGTGGCTGACAACGAATCGAAACAGGTTTTCAGGCAGTTTCCGGCAGCTAACCGCCGCGTCCATGAGCAGTGGCTGTTGCCGGCAGGCCGTCCGAAATGGCTGGTCCGCCGCCTGATCGAAACCATCTACCGGAATGCGATGGCCAGTGCCGAAAAGATGTGGTCCCAACCCGGCGCGTCGGACCAGGCCGTACGCCTTTCCTGGTCGGACAAGGCCTTGCTTTGGACGACCCGAACTTTGGATCGGGTGCATAAATATACGCTGAGATAGAGGGGATTAGAAGTCACTCCTCAAAATAATTCGCACAATAGAACGGATAGAACAGCGCCTTGAAAAACAGGGCGAGGGGATTCATTTCGGCCGTGGCCAGGATATGTCGGCGGCGCCGGACGCAGAGCCGCTCCAGGCGGAAGAATGAGCCTAGGCCGCGCTTCGACGAAAGTAGGGTAAGCTGCCGGGCGTTGTCCAGATGCTCATTCGACTCGGGGAAGCTGCAGAGAAAATCGTATTTCTTCCGGAATCCTTCGGTGATGGCCTTCTTCTTCCGAAAATACAGACGGATCGATTTCGCGACATATCGGAGCGGGTGGGCCGCGGGCTTCGCTTTCTCCATGTCGGCCGTGATCTGGGCGGCGTGCCTCCGGTAGGAGACCAGGTATTTGTCGCAGAAGTCCAGCTGGTCGCAGGCGGCAGCCGTCACGGCGATGTATTCATCGTAATACCAGCCGTCGATCTGCTCGAATGCGGCGAGGGAGAGGCGTCCCGTAAAAGATTTCTTCATGAGCAACGTGTGCCCGGGAACGATGTTGGCCAGGATCAGGCGTTCGATGGAGTAGTTGGGCGTACGCGGATCGAAGAAGTCCACTTCTCCCGTCTCATCGGAGAAGGCACGGCTGCGGCTGAAGCAGGCGGCTTTTCCCGAAGACTGCAGGACCTCCAGCAGAGAAGCGATCTTGTCGGGAGCCCAGATGTCATCCTGGTCGGAGAGGGCGACATAGTCGCCGGAGGCCTGGGAAATGGCCGAGAGAAAATTCCGGTTGAAGCCCAGGTTCCGCTCGTTCCGGATCAGACGTATGAAGGGATGGTCTTGCTGGTAGCGGCGGACGATGTCGCAGGTGGTGTCGGTCGAACCGTCGTCCTGGATGATGATTTCGTGCAGGGGGAAGGTTTGCTGCAGGATGGAATCCAGCTGCCGGGCGAGGTATCGTTCGCCGTTGTAGGTACACATGACGATGGTGACGCGGAACACGGGGACAATCTTTTCTGCAAATGTAACGAAAATCGTATCTTTGTCCAATAAAAGACTTTGCAATGCGCAGCGTGCTGATCATCGGTCCCAATTATTACAACTTCCTGCCGGCAGTGGCGGAAGCTTTCCGGACGTTGGGATGGAAGACTGCCGTCGAGGGTTATGACATGCCCGTCCACCCGTATTCCGGGCTGATGCGGGTGCGCTACAAGCTGCGCCGCGACCGT
>JAEEGL011633481.1_pt1 | contig 22266 bp, 14 predicted proteins | sample 9134231 | NCBI WGS metagenome assembly JAEEGL01 (sample SAMN16246548, study PRJNA631951) | gut metagenome | biome: gut microbiome; feature: rumen; material: fiber-attached | host: Bos | place: Iran: Karaj | collected 2018-10 | reverse complement strand
TTCTTAGATGTAATTGCAGAAACACGCATTTACTGCGGGTTTCGTGCCGACATGATCCAGCATACAACCAAGCCCTTCGACGAAGTCGACTCTAATGGCTTGGTTGATACATTCTTGGATTTTATATCCAAGAATGTATAAGTATATCGTATGGGATTGACAACTCAGGTAGGAGGGCAAACTTATGGAGAGAGCAAAGGTGTATTTTACAGACTTCAGGACAGGGCTGGGAGTGAGTCTTACCGCCAAGCTCCAGAAGCTTATCAGGATGGCAGGGATTGGCTCCATTGATATGGATGGCAAATTCGTGGCTATCAAGATGCATTTCGGAGAGCTGGGAAATCTTGCATTCCTGCGGCCGAATTATGCCAAGGCAGTGGCAGATGTGGTAAAAGAGCAGGGAGGTCTTCCCTTTCTGACAGACTGTAATACCCTGTACCCCGGAAGCCGCAAGCATGCCCTGGAGCATCTGGACTGTGCAAACATCAACGGCTTTAATACTGTGACAACGGGCTGCCAGATCATTATTGCCGACGGACTCAGGGGCACAGACGATATAGAGGTTCCCGTTCCCAACGGGGAGTACTGCAAGGAGGCCTATATCGGCAGGGCAGTTATGGATGCGGACATTTTTATTTCCCTCACCCACTTTAAGGGACACGAGCAGGCCGGGTTCGGCGGCGCCATTAAGAATATCGGCATGGGCTGCGGCAGCCGTGCGGGCAAGATGCAGCAGCACAAGAGCGGACATCCCCACGTCATAACCGATCTGTGCAGGGGATGTCAAAGATGCGCAAAAGAGTGTGGCTCCGATGCCATTATATATGAGGAAAATAAGGCTTTTATTGACCCTGACAAGTGCAAGGGCTGCGGTCGCTGCATAGGGGCATGTGCCTATGATGCCATAGAAAATGACAATGAGAATGCACCTCAGATGCTGGGCAGAAGGATGGCAGAGTACACTGCTGCAGTAGTCAGCGGGAGACCTTGCTTCCACATAAGTCTTATTACAGATGTATCCCCCAACTGTGACTGTCACGGTGAGAACGATGCTCCTATTCTTCCAGATATCGGAATGCTGGCTTCCTTTGATCCCGTGGCCCTGGACCAGGCCTGCGTTGATCTGTGCCAGAATGCTGAGCCCATAAGGAACAGCCAGCTTGGGGATAATATGGCAAGTGCTCACTTCCATGATCACGGTGATGTCTGGCACAACAGCAATCCCAATGTCTCCTGGGCAGAGACCCTTGAGCATGCAGAAAAGATCGGCATAGGAACAAGGGAGTATGACCTTATTAAAATGAAATGAGTAAGGAATCTAAATAACAGAATTTTTTAAATTAGGATATTTACTGTTTATAGTGGGGGGCTATCATTGTAGTGTGCCGCTATCGGTCGCCCTGGCGCGCCGGCCCACCGCCCCATGGGACCCGCCGCTCGCGCCAAGCAGGGCTCGGTATTAAAGTCAACTAAGGAAAAAGCAGAACTATCTTTCTTAACATCATAGATTTCGTCCTAAATACATTATCTTAGAAAGAGGATGGAAAGTATTTGTTTTACTCTTTAAATTACGTCTTTTTTTGAAATTTTCCAATTTAGGATGCGTTAATAATTTATCAATACGTCTTAAATTGAAAAAACGATTTTAAGAAGTAAGAAACACCCTTATGTTCATCATTTTGCCTCATTACAGGCTAAACATTTACGGCTCATTTTTGAAAACTATGAAAAAGGCAGTAAATCTGAAGCTCAAATTCATTTATCCAAGGTCATTGCTACTTCTTTTTCTTGCTTATTTCTAAAAAAGACGTAGTCATATTTTTTGATTCCATCCTTTTTGAGAAAATATGATTTCTGGCCGTAATTTTCCTGTTTCTTGACCAAGTTCCTCCTTGAGTGATCTCATTAACGAGCCCTGCTTGGCACGAGCGGCGGGTCCCATGGGGCGGTGGGCCGGCGTGCCAGGGCGACTGATAGCGAAACTCTATTCTCATTGTTACTCACTATTAATTAGCGAAAGGACTTAAATTTTTCTAAAATTTTCTACAAAAACCTTAACTTCATACAATATTGTGCGATATAATGTATATATATATATTATATCGCACATTCTAAGGAAAGGAGGAGATGAGTGTATGACAGCTACATGCGATGCTAAAATGGAAGTCCTTGACTGCATTCTTCATGACTGTGAGAATGAGTATTATCCGGACCCTGAAAGAGTAGCGCATATTACCGGGTTACCATTGGGGGTTGTTTTTGATCTTCTTATCGAGCTTAAAAATCAAGGCCGACTTGGCAAACATTGATAACTGATTGGAGAATATCATGGAAGAACAGCAGTATTAAAGGTCCTGTGCACTGGTTGCGCAGGACCTTTTATATAGACAAAGGTTACCGATTGAGAGCCTTTATAGTCACTGACCTCACTGGTAAATTTATCAAAAATTAGTTATTAAGTGTGATAGGGGTTATGAGTAAGACCTTACAGCATCTCAACAGGCTCATGTGTGAAATCAGCCTTCCCTTCATCGTAGAGCTTTCTTACGAAATCGATAGCCCTCTGTCCTGATTCCTCAATTGGAACATTCTGGCTGTAAATGTACTTGATGCTGTCGCCGGATGAAAGGACAAAGTCCATCTCTGTACCGGCAATCTCGCCATCGCCGAAATCAAGCGGTTTCACCTCTACTGAACTTACTTCTTTTACAATCCCTTCATTAAAAAGTACTCTCATTACATAACCTCCTTGAATTTATTTTATTGATTTTCATGTCTGCATGTCATTGAGCTTGTTGGCCTGTTGGAAGATATCGCTGAGGATATCCTTGAACTCATTGAACTTATCAGAAGCATTGACAGATGTCTGTACACCCTGGTTAGAGAGGGATGCAACTTCTTCGCTGGTGGCTGATAGGTTGGAGATGCTGTCATTGATCTCGGTGGTGGATGATACTATGGCCTTCATGCCTTCGCCGATCTCTGTGAAGCGGGAGAGCATCTCTGTAACATTGTCATTTATGCTGTCGAAGTTCTCTCCGACAGTTTCAATCATATCGTTCTGGGCATTGACGGAAGCAACGGTATCGTCAATGCTGGACATGGCTTTCTGAACATCCTCTGTCAGTTCGCCGATGATGTTGGATATCTCATTGGAAGCCTTGTTGGTCTCTTCAGCCAGTTCCCTTACGTCGTTGGCAACAACTGCAAAGCCCTTTCCGGCATCGCCTGCCCTGGCTGCCTCTATGCTGGCGTTCAGGGCCAGTAGGTTGGTCTGTTTGGATATGGACATGATGGAACCTACGATCTTCTGAACGTCTTCAACCTTGTTGATAACGGCCTGGGTTGTTTCTACTGTTACCTGGCTGGTCCTTGCAACATCCGCAGATTTGTTCTTCAGTTCCTCGATTACCTGTACACCTTCTCTTACAGTGCGCTGGGCATTCTCGGAGGCCTTCGTCATGTCTTTTCTATGCTGCTCGGTGGTCTCGGTCTGTTCCTGGATCTCCTGGACCTTGTGGGCCTGGTTGGTGATGGCCTGTGCGGTGCTCTCCATGCTGTCGGCAATTTCCTGCATGCTGCTGTGCTGGGTGTCCATGAGCTCAACCAGCTCCGACATGCTGTCCTGTGAGTCGTTGAAAAGATCGGTTATGTTGCTGGCTATATCAGCCATGGCATTTCCGGTCTCAAGGCTTCTCTCAGCATTTAAGCTGATCATCTCGTTGTTCTCATCATTAAATGTAGTCAGGAGAGTTACTGTGTAAAGGCATGCAATGAATGCAAGGCCCAGAGTCAGGGCTGCGGGGATCAGTGAAGAATCAAAGGAACCTGTCATCACGTAGGACTTTACGCAGGTCACTATAAATGAAACTACTATGGCGGCTATACCTGACTGACAGAGCTTGACGTTCAGATAAACAATGCTGCAGATGAGGATCGGAAGGCCAAAGGCGAAGTAGGCGATATTGTCCTCGGCTATGAGCAGAACGAAATAGAAGAGTGTTGCACCACCCATTATTATAATGGAGCCCTTCTTTTCAGTGGGGTATTTGAAATTCCCCAGGGCTATTACTGCACTGCACAGGACTCCGGCTATGATGATGGAGATACTGCCAATGGATGATCCTGAGTTGAGGATGCTGAAAAGAGTGAGCAATACTCCACATACGATAATGATGATACATACATAAAAACTGCTGTTATTGGCTCTCTTATACTGCTCTGCGTTCATAGTGTTTTTCCTTTCCTGAATAATCACTGTCACAAGCAACCACAATAATTTTATCACAGTAAGAATTAATAATGTTTTCATTTATTATATCTTCATATATTTTTATACTTTTTTTAGAACACTTAAAATGATTCTATAGTACAATATAAATGGTGCTGTCAATAGTCACACAATTCAAGTAATTTTCAAAAAATTATTGAGACGAAAGAGGTAAGCCAGATGAAGAAGATGAGTTTGCGCGCAAAGATGCTGTTGTGTATCCTGCCGGTAATGGCCATTGCGATGATCCTTCTTACCTACATTGCAACATCCCAGAGTAAGGAAGCTATCAGAGAGGCTAAATCCGAGGCCATGGAGCAGTCGGTTACGGCCAGTGTAAATGCTGTGGAGGGAAAACTTGATGTTATCAAGAATACCGCGGTAAACCTCACTGAAATGATCGCAACCTCCTATAAGTTTGTTCAGATGGACAATTATGCAGCGACCATCACCGGAATTATTACAGAGAACGATTCCGTTCTTGGCGCAGGTGTCTGGTTTGAGCCCAACGTATTTGACGCAAAAGAGACGTATATAGGTCCATATTGGTATAAAGAAGGCGCGAATGTAGTTGAGACCTGGGATTACAGTAATGCTGAATATGACTACTTAAATCAGGAATACTATATCAATGCGAAATCTCTTTCCCGTGGACAGGCGAAGATAACAGATCCCTACTATGATCCTACATCAGGTCTTGTTATGTCCACCTGCTCGGCACCTATCTACGACAACGGTACATATATAGGCTGCGTAACTGTGGACATGCAGCTGTCAAATATCCAGGATATGGTTAAATCCATAAAGATTGGCAAAACAGGAACTGCGATGCTCGCCGAATCAGATGGTACCTATATTTATACACAGGATGATGCCAAGGTTCAGAACGAGGTGAAGATTACAGAGGACGATAATGCATCACTGGCTTCAGTGGGATCGACCGTTGTAGCATCGAATTCAAACAGCGTAAGCGAGGTTTATTTCAATGAGGGCAAAGATACTATAATGCTCCTCTACACAACTATCCCAGACGTAAACTGGAAGGCTATGATCAGAATGAGCACCACAGAGATGGACGAGACAGTTACATCCCTTACACGCCTTCTTGTTGGACTTTGCGTCGCAGCACTTCTTGTTGGCGCAGTTATAATTTATATCTTCGTAATGAGTATCTCCAAGAGCATCAACAATGTTAAGGACTTTGCCGGATCACTGGCAAGCGGAGACTTTACCGTAAACAAGATCGTTTCAAAGAGCGGCGACGAGCTGGGCCAGATGAGCGACTCCCTGAACAACATGTTCGAGAACAACAGAGATGTTATCAGTAAGATCTCTGACGGATCTGTTCAGGTGTCCGAGACCTCCACAGGGCTGGCAAGCATGGCAAGCGAACTGTCCAGCCAGTTCACAAGCATCCAGGGCAATATCTCCGGTGTCAACGATGCCATGATGAGTTCCGGAGCTGCTACAGAGGAAGTAAATGCTTCTGTTGAAGAGGTAAATGCATCTGTTCACCAGCTGGCTGCTGAGACAGAGAAGACAAGTGCAGAGGCCACAGATATCAAGAGCAGGGCAAGGGATATCGAGAAACAGGCCGGACAGGCTTACGACTACGCCATCAGCATAGCAGAGCAGAGAGAGGCAGACCTGGTTGAAGCCAATGAGAAGGCGAAGGTTGTTGACCAGATCGGAACACTGGCAGACACCATCGCAGAGATCGCAGACCAGATCAACCTCCTTTCACTCAATGCTAGTATTGAGGCTGCAAGAGCAGGAGATGCCGGCAAGGGATTCGCAGTTGTTGCTTCCGAGATCAACAAGCTGGCCAGCAGCACATCAGAGGCTGTAGAGCAGATCAGGGATACAATTGATGGAGTACAGGAGGCATTTGGAACTCTTTCAAGTTCCTCCGGAGAACTGCTTTCATTTATTAAAGAGACAGTTACACCTGATTACGACAAGTTCGTAACAGTTGCAAAACAGTATGGAAATGATGCTGATTCCTTTGGCGGTTCTTCAGAGAACATCGCACAGATGGTTGAGAATATCAGGGCATCAATGGAAGAGGTATCCAAGGCTATACAGAATATCGCAGAGTCCACGCAGGACACAGCAGACCTGTCCAGCCGCGTGAACGATTCCGTAATGGCTGCTGCAGATGTTGTATCCAACGTAAACGACATGTCCAGCAAGCAGGAAGAGATTGCCGGAACGCTGGGTGAGATCGTAGGTAAGTTCAAACTTAAATGAGCGATAACGAGTCACAATAAAAAACAGAGCTCCATGCTTGCATGGGAGCTCTGTTTTTTATTGGTGACGACAACGTACATGAGGAAGTAGTGCGGCAACACGTATTCCGAATGTGCGTTGGATTGCGAGAACGTAGTGGAGCAATTGGTTATCGCTCAGTCACCTACAGTCTTGTCGATGATAAATTTGGGCCTTCCCTTGACCTCGTCGTAGATCTTGGAGATGTAGAAGCCTATTATTCCAAGGCCTATCATAATGAAGGAGCCCGTGAAGCACTGAAGGATGATCACAGTTGTGAAGCCGGCCTGGGCTGTGCCCTGGATAAATCTCACAACGGCCTCGATACTGGTGGCAAGACCCACCACAAACACAATGAGTCCCAGGATGGTGACGATCTGCATCGGGGCAGAAGTGAAGGAAGTTATGTTGGTCAGGGCATATTTTATAAGAGACATGGTGCTCCACTTGGAGACGCCGGCCTCTCGCTCCTGAACCTCGTACTCGACCTCTGTTGACTTAAAGCCTATCCAGGATGACAGTGCCCTGAAGAAGGCATTCTTTTCATTCATGTTCAGCAGAACGTTGATGGCCTTCCTGTCCAGGAGCTTGAAATCGGAGGCCCTGGACATGTCAAAGCCTACGGAGCTGGACATAATGCCGTAGAAGGTATTGGCGGCAAAGCGGTGGAGTCCGCTCTCTTTGCCCCTGTCGGACTTGACACCCTCAACTATCTCATAGCCCTGCTCCCAGAGTCTGTACATCTCAACTATTTTCTCCGGCGGGTGCTGGAGGTCACAGTCAATCACTACGCAGCAGTCCCCTTTGCACTGGGCGATACCGGCAAAGATTGCCGACTCCTTGCCAAAGTTTCTGGAGAAGCAGACGCCCTTTACACTGTCTATGAGCCGGGACTGTTCCTCAATCTTTTCCCAGGTGGAGTCCCTGGAACCGTCATTAATGAACAAAAGCTCGTGTGGAATCTGAGCTTCGCTTAGTATCTTATTTATGACCGAAGCGGTCTTGGGAATAATTTCTTCTTCGTTGTATGCTGGAATAATTACAGAAAGCAATGCAATATTGCTCCTTTCATGCTTGATTAAAGTTCTCGCACATTATATCATAGAATATATGGTATTTCTACAAACTTTAATCAGGGGGACCTAAGTATGGCACAGAATGAAATGTTAGCTATGATTCTGGCTGGCGGGCGCGGTAGCAGGCTTAAAGACCTGACTACAAAAGTAGCCAAGCCTGCAGTTTACTATGGCGGAAAATACCGAATCATTGACTTCCCGCTCAGTAACTGCGCGAACAGTGGCATCAACACAGTCGGTGTCCTCACTCAGTACGAGTCCGTACTTCTGAACAGCTATGTTGCACAGGATGGACGCTGGGGTCTGGATTCCAAGGATAGTGGCGTATACGTACTAACGCCCCGCGAGAAGGCAGATGAAGGTCTTGATGTATATCGCGGAACTGCTGATGCAATTTCTCAGAATATCGATTTTATCGATAATTATGATCCGGAATATCTTCTTATTCTCTCCGGAGATCACATTTACAAAATGAATTATGATATGATGCTTGATTATCACAAGCAGATGAATGCCGAGGCAACAATCGCTGTACGCCCTGTTCCTTTAAAGGAGGCAAGCCGTTTCGGTATCATGAACACCGATGGCAAGGGCAAGATTGTTGAGTTCGAGGAGAAGCCACCCAAGCCCAAGAGCAATCTGGCATCCATGGGTATTTATATCTTCAACTGGAAGTCACTTCGTAAACTCCTGGTGGAGGATATGAAGAGCCAGGAATCCAGCCACGACTTCGGAAAAGACATTATCCCGAGGCTTCTTAATGACGGCAAGGCACTCTATGCCTATGAGTTCAAGGGCTACTGGAAGGATGTTGGAACAATAGATTCCCTCTGGGAAGCAAACATGGATCTTCTGGATCCCAAGAATTCCCTGAATCTCAACGACTCCAAATGGCTCATCTATACAGAGGACGTTTCCACTCTTCCTCAGTATATCGGCAAGGATGCCAAGATCAACGGCGCATATATCACTCAGGGCGTAAGGGTTGAGGGCAGCGTAACCAACTCAGTGCTCTTTACCGGCGCAGTTGTAGGCAAGAATGCCAAGGTGGTTGATTCGGTACTTATGCCCGGTGTGGTTATAGAGGAGGGAGCTCAGGTAACAAGAGCCCTTGTGGCAGAAAATGTCAAGATCGGACCGAAGGTTAAGATCGGGTCCAAGATCAGTGAGAACATAGAACTTGTAGCTAAGAATGTGAAAGGAGGTACAAATTAATGGCAGTAAGTGCTTTTGGCATAGTATCCTCCGCAGATAATTCAATACATGTGGACGGACTTCATGATTATCGTCCTATAGGAGCATTTTCATTCCTCGGAAGATTCCGCGTGATCGACTTCCCTATTTCCAACATGAGCAACAGTGACATAAACCGCATTCAGGTGTATGTGCGCTCACGTCCCAGATCCATAGCTGAGCACGTTGGCTCCGGAAGACATTACAACATCAACAGCAAGCGCGGCAAGATCCAGCTTCTCTTTTCCGAGAACTCATCTTCACGCTCCATCTACAACAACGACATAAATGCATACATGGAGAACATCGACATAATCCAGCGTATGCATCAGGAATACGTGGTTATCGCACCCAGTTACATGGTTTACAAGCAGGACTACAGACAGCTCCTTGAAACCCACGTTGCTTCAGGCGCAGACATCACCCTACTTTATCAGAAGGTTGACAATGCCCGTGAATACTACAAGAACTGCCACACCCTGACAGTCAACAAGCAGAAGGGTGTTCAGTCCATTGAGAAGAACCTGGGAACAGCCAACAACAAGAACATCTTCATGGACACCTATGTAATGCACAGGGATATCTTTGTTGAGCTGGTAAAGGCTGCCAACTGGATGTCTTCCATGTACACACTGGCAGATATTGTCAACATCAAGTGCAAGGATATGGATGTGAGAGGCTATCAGCACAAGGGATATTTCGCAACCCTCACCAGCCTGGAGGACTACTACAACGCATCCATGGAGCTTCTGGACTATGATATTGCCAGCGATCTGTTCAAGGCCAACTGGCCCATCTACACCAGGACTACAGATTCCTGCCCGACACAGTACTATGATTCAGCCAAGGTGACAGGATCCTTTGTAAGTAACGGCTGCCTCATTGAGGGTACAGTTGAGAATTCCATCATCGGACGTTCTGTAGTCATCAAGAAGGGCGCTGTGATCAAGAACTCCATCATTATGGCTTATGCAACCATAGAAGAGGGCGTACATATCGAGAATACAATCGTCGATAAGTGGGCACACATAATCCATGCCAAGAACATACACGGGGAGCCGGATGCACCTCAGTATATCAAGAGACAGGACACACTTTGATTAGCGAGTCTTTACTGATCATATAGTCAAAAACGAACCAGGACCCGGAAGTGCGAGCGCTTCCGGGTTTTGTCTTGTCATGACACATTATTGGTAAAAATCAGTTTCTGGCCAGGTTAGAGCAAATGCATGGCTGAACCGGGATGCATAGAAAAACGTCGGCACTTAGGTGGCGTATTCTGACACCTTAGTACCGCTACGTTTTTCTTTGAGCGAGAGCGACAGTCCGGGCAGTCATACATTTGCAGCGGCCTGACCGGGAACTGAATTTTTTTCATCTGTTGTCGGAAATCCAAAAAAATTTATTGGTTTAATCGCATTTTGGAGGTACAATAGTATTAAGCGGGAGTTTGTCTTTGCAGAAACTGAAAGGAGAAATTTATGCTTGCTACGTTAGTACCTCTTTTTGATGACAAAATGATAGTTTGCGCATACTCAGTATTTGCGCGCAAGGAAAACTTTTTTCTAAATCCCAGTCTGATGGCAGGAGCAAGATTTGACGGCGCCGGATCAGTTCCGGAGCTGGAGGTCGTCAGCAACATGGGTGTTGCAACTCTTTCCGGGGGCAAGGAAGTCTTTGTTCCCGTGAATCAGTTTTCTGTTTTTGCGGAGATTTCCCTTCAATGTACAGTGCCGGCAGAGAAGGTGGTGCTTCTTATGGACAACACCATCACACCGGAGCACAACTTCGTGAAGAGGATAAAAGAGCTGAAGGAGCAGGGCTACAAGCTGGCCATCAGAAAGCTCCCCATCAGCAGTTTCGAGGCATACAGGGAGATATTGTGCCGCTGTGACTATATCCTCCTTGACCATGCCAAGATCGATATATCAAAGGCAAAGATATACTTCAGCAGACAGTACCCGGATATCAAGCTCTGTGCCGTAAATGTTGACACCCAGGCTGACTATGACAAGCTGGTGGGACATGGCGGCTATGATCTTTACGAGGGAAGCTTCTTCAGGACACCCAGCCAGGGCTCCGATGCGGAGGTCAATCCTCTGAAGGTCAACTATATAGAGCTTCTTAACGTGGTGAATGCCCCCGACTATGATCTGACAGATGCTGCAGACGTCATAGGAAAGGACGCTGCCCTTGTTATCTCCCTTCTTGAGATAGTAAACAGAATGGCGCTGAACTCAGAGATAACATCAATCCGTCATGCTGCAGCCATGCTGGGGCAGAAGGAACTCAAGAGATGGATCAACACGGCTGTCACCAAGGAACTCTGTGCTGACAAGCCCAGTGAGATCACAAGACTTGTAATGATCAGAGCCAAATTCGCGGAAGGCCTTGCAAAGGAATTCGAGATGGCCATGCAGGCGCCTGAGCTGTTTATCATGGGTCTTTTCTCAGCCCTTGATATCATGCTGGACAAGTCCATGGAGGAGGCTCTTAAGATGGTACAGGTCTCCAAGAATGTCAGAGAGGCTCTTCTTGAAGGTAAGGGCGACTTTGCCAAGGTTCTCAACTTTATCAAACGCTATGAGGATGCGGACTGGGATGAGGTATCGAGGATACTTGTCCTTGAGAATATCGAGATGGATAATGTGTATACTGCATACCTTGGGGCACTGAGATGGTATCGTGACCTTATCCCGGCATAATAGGCGGCAGAACGGGATGCCTTGAGGATACAGTATGATAAATGTCGAAGGCATTGGGAGCATAACCTTTAATCTCTCTGCCGTTATCATTGCCGTTACCTGCCTGTTTTATACGCTGGTAATGCGCAGAAAGACGAGATTAAAGAACAGGCTCTTTATAGCAAATCTGTTAATTGTACTGGTAGATGCAATTGCGGTAATATGTGGTGAACTGATGCATGGCAGCGGGCTTAGCTTGGACATTAAGCTCGTTTTAGTTGATGTGCTTCAGTTCATCTATTATATTACCCACTATGCGATTGCGCCCATTTTTGCTCTGTATATAATTCTTGTCTGTAATGTCTCTTACAGATTTCCAAAGAGGGCACAGTTTTTTATTGTACTTCCCTTTTACATCCTTGAGTTGCTGGTCCTTATCAATCCATTTACTCACCTCGTCTATTCCTACGATGAGAATCTTGTCCTCCACAGGCATTTCGGGGTGTATCTGGCCTACGTCCAGGCCGCATTTTATCTGCTGTTTGCGATTGTTGCACTTCTTCTTTACTGGAACACCCTAAACAGCCTCAAGAAGATCGCGCTGATCTATTTCTTTACAATTGTAATAGCGGGCACACTCATTCAGATGGTATTCGTGGGAATCAAGTGCGAGCTTATGTGCGAGGCCATCGGACTGATGGGTATCATGATAGTCCTGGAGAATGACGATGACAGGATGGATCTGCCTACGGGCGCCTTCAACCGAAATGCCTTCACCAAGGATGTGGGCAGCTATTTTAAATACAAAAGACATTTCCACACAATCTGTATCAGAGTAACCAATTCGGATGTATACCGCAAGATAGTTGGATATGAGAATTTTGAGTCTGTGCTGGCTCAGGTTGTAGTTTTTGCCACAGGGCTCAATTCAAGATTTGACATGTACAGATCCTCTGCGGACAGCTTTATGATAATCTGTCCGGGACTGGATGACGATACTGCAGTAACCATCACCAACCAGATAAAAGCGAGGATGGACGAAGAGTGGATACTCGGTGACAACAGGATATTTTTGAAGGGCCACGTGTTCATGGCCAAGTCACCTGAGCAGTTTACAAGCATCGACCAGATATATCTGCTCTCTGATTCGGCAATAGATGTGGTGACCGACCACGCACTCTACGGCAGCGGACTTGACTTCCTCTTAAGGAAGGCAGAGGTGGAGAAGGCTGTTCGAAGGGGGATAGAGAAATCCAGCTTCAAGGTATACTTCGAGCCCGTCTACACCAAGGAGGATCACGCCATTTGCGCTGCACAGGCATCCCTTCGCTTTAAGGACAGTGAGCTGGGGGAGATTGAATCCACCGAGTTCATTCCCATCGCTGAGCAGACCGGCATGATAGAAAAGCTTGGATGGTTCACCATCGAGGAGGCCTTCTATTTCCTGGGAGGCGGAATTGCCGAGGAGATGGGCCTTGAATTCATAGAGATAGCACTCTCGTCACTGCAGCTGATCAAATCAGACTTTATCAGCAGGGTGAGAGAGCTGCTTTCAAAATATGGGGTCAGGGCATCGCAGATTGTATTTGATATCACTGAGTCTGCGGCGGCCACAGACCAGAACGTGCTGAGGAACATTTTTTCAGAGCTTCGCAGCGACGGGATCCGGTTCTTTATGGATGAGTACGGGACAGGATTTTTTAACATGCAGTCGGCATCATCACTGCATTTTGAAGGCGTCAAGCTGGATGCAGCTCTTTTGACAAGTGCCGATGAACACTCCCAGAACAGGATCATCCTGGACAACAGGCTCAAGATGATGAACCAGATGGGAGTAATAATAGTCATTGATAACGTTGATTCACAGGAATGTCTCAACACCATAACTCCAATAAAGGCCAATTACATCAAGGGACTTCTCTTCTCTGAGCCGGTATCAAAGACCGAGTTCATAGCTATCCTGAAGGCCACGGAGCTGGCCAGGATGGAGGAGAGGAGAGCCAAGGCGGCCAACGATGCCAAGACCAATTTCCTGGCCAACATGTCCCATGAGATCAGGACCCCTATCAATGCTGTCCTGGGAATGAACGAGGTGATCCTCAGGGAATGTGAGGATGCCAATATACTGGAGTATGCCCGGAATATTGAGGCGGCGGGCAGAACTCTTTTGTCCCTGATAAATGATATCCTGGATTTCTCCAAGATCGAATCCGGAAGCATGGAGATCTCAGAGGCGGAGTACGAACTGAGCTCTGTTCTAAATGATGTTTACAATATGGTGCATATCAAGGCGGAGCAGAAGGCCCTTGAGTTTAAGTTCGAGATAGATGAGACACTGCCGGATGTCCTCTACGGAGATGAGATGCGAATCCGCCAGATCATGGTGAACATCTTAAACAACGCCATCAAGTACACTGCCGAGGGAAGTGTCACCTTAAAAGTCGGAGGGAGAAGAGATTTTGACGACCTTATGACCCTTCGCGTTGATGTCATAGACACCGGAATGGGCATCAGGGATGAGGACAAGGAGAGGCTCTTTGAGAAGTTCAAGAGGCTTGACATAGACAAGAACAAGACCGTGGAAGGAAGCGGACTGGGACTTGCCATCACCAGCTCACTGCTGGAACTCATGGGCGGTACCATTCTGGTTGACAGTGAATACGGAAAGGGATCCACCTTCACGGCAATGCTGCCCCAGAAGATCGTCCGGGATGTTCCAATAGGCGATTTCAAGATGAGGCTGGCAGAATCGGGCAAGGAGAGAAAGAGGTACAAGGAAAAATTTACTGCGCCTGATGCCCAGGTTCTGGTGGTGGACGACACGCCAATGAACCACGTGGTAATAAGGGAGCTGCTTAAGCCCACACTGATGAACATAGAGTCAGCCAGGAGCGGCGCCGAATGCCTGGAGAAGCAGCATAATAAAAAGTACGACATCATTTTCCTTGACTACAGGATGCCTCAGATGGACGGCATAGAGACTCTCGAAAACATGAAGAAGGATACTGAGAGTCCAAACAAAGATACACCGGTTATCGTTCTTACTGCCAATGCCATCTCCGGTGCAAGGGAGAATTTCCTGAGAGAGGGCTTTGACGATTACCTCAGTAAGCCCATTGAGAGCGACAAGCTGGAGGAGTGTCTTGTAAGATTTCTTCCCAAGGACAAGGTTGTCATCACATCCGGTGAAGAGAATAAACCTGCGGAAAAGACATCTGAAGCCGATGAGGAAAATCCAAAATGGCTTGAGAATCTTGAGGGTATTGACGTCGCAGAGGGACTTAAGAACTGCGGAAGTACGGACAGCTACCTGAGTATCCTCAAGGTATACTATGAATCGACAGGCATGACTGAGGATAATATCACGGGTGCCTACGAGAGCAGAAATTTCAAGGACTACACCAGCTACGTGCACTCCCTTAAGAGCACCAGCAGGACAATTGGTGCAAGGGAGCTGTCAAAGCTGGCGGAGAAGCTTGAAAAAGCCGGGAATGACGGGGATTATGACACCATAGATGAACGTCAGAATGAGCTGATGAATATGTACTCCATAGTGAAGTACACTCTTTCAAACATACCTGAGATCGCAGGTGGGCAGGAACCTGAGGAGGAGACCGAGAAGGAAGCAATCAGTAAGAATCAGCTGATAGATGCCTACCAGAGCATTTCAGAGATCAGCAGAATGCTGGACTATGACACACTGACATTTATTCTTGATTCGTTAAAGAAGTATTCCCTGCCGGAACAGGATGCCAGGATCATGAGGAAGATAGGGGATCTGGCCTACAAGCTGCAGTGGGATGAAATAATTAATCTGGCCCAGGAGGGCCTTAAAGCACAGGAGTAATATATGTTTGACAAAAAGATACTGCTCGTAAGAACTGAAGAAACCTTTCTGGTAAACGCGATAAAGAATGCCCTTACGGCTGCAAAATTCATTGTGGTGGAATCCACCTATGCAGTTGCGGATCTGAGCATGAAAAAGCATGACAGCAACCTGATCCTTCTCTACACGGACTCTGAGTTTGAGGAGCACAGGGATGCCCTGGTTTTCTTTAAGGATCTGTGTGTAGAAGAGAACATGATCATGATGGTCATCGGTGAAAAGGAGGCTTTTGATCTGGTTCACCACTATGTGCCCAGGGAGGATGTTGCCTTTGAAATCTCCAGACCCCTGGATATGGCGGACCTGGTGCAGAAGGTCATCTTTGTTACTGACGAGGAGTTCGAGCATCAGAGGAGAAAGTGCATCCTTGTGGTTGATGACGACCTGACCTATCTTCAGATGCTGAGGGAGTGGCTCAAGGACACCTACAGGGTTGGAATGGCCAACTCCGGAACCCAGGCCATCGCCTGGCTGGCCACCAACAGGGCGGATCTGATACTCCTTGACTACGATATGCCCGTGCTGGACGGGCCCAAGGTCCTGGAAATGATAAAGAGCGAGTCGTTCTCCAGCTCCACTCCTGTAATGTTCCTCACAGGAAAAAACGACAAGCAGAGCGTGACAAATGTCATTTCCCTTAAGCCTGCGGATTATCTCTTAAAGACCATATCAAAGGATAAGCTGCTGGCAACACTGGAAACATTTTTTAAGCAGAGGAAATAATCTATGACACAGTTCGACCCTGCGGGAAGTGTGTCCTTCAGGATTGCTGCGGCAATAATCTGCATAACATGTATTTTTTATTCGGCGGTAATGCGAAGCCTTAACAGAGAGAGGCTCCGGGGCCGCCTGTTTATGCTGCTCCTTGTGATCACTCTCGTTGACAGCCTGACAGGGGTGTTTACCATTTTTGGCAAGATGGCAGGATTTTCCTACAGGGCGCAGTTTATTCTTGAGTATCTCATGAATTATATCTATTATTGTACTCATATGATGGTGGCCCCCGTTTTCTGGATGTATATAACGGTGGTCTGTGATATCTACTACCGATTCACCAGGAGGGTATTGTTAAGGAGAGTTCTTCCCTTTATTCTCCTGGAGATAGCAGTCTTTTCTAATCCTCTCACACATTTCATTTTTGTGCCCGGTGATAACCTCACCTTCAGCAGGGGCATAGGTATCTATGTGGCCTATTTTATAAGCGGCCTCTATCTGCTGTTCTGTTTTTATCTCATTGCCAGATACTGGCGCACCATGAATTTCCTTCAAAAGAATGCCATGTTTTACTTCCTTGGTCTGGCCCTTGTGGGTACTGTCATCCAGATGCTGTTCATCAATATCAAAAGTGAGCTGATCTGTGAAGCTTTAGGGCTCATGGGGATCATGATAATGATAGAGAGGGACGAGTACAGGCTTGACTACAAGACCAGGAGCTACAACAGGGGAGCCCTTGTCATCGACCTGAGGAACCTCCTTGAGACGGGAAGGCATTTTTATGTCATCTGCGTCAGAGTCATCAACACAGAGCTATACAGAAGGGTAATAGGATACGCGAATTTTGATATGGTCACTGTCCAGATGGCTGATTTTCTTTTGGACATTGATAAAAACTACGATGTCTACAGGACCACCGGAGGACAGTTCTTTATAATATGCAAGGACGTGGACGAGCAGCAGGTGGACAGGGCTCTGGATATGATTGAAGAGCGCCTGGAAAAGAGCTTTGACACCACGGCAGGCCCCACTGATATAAAGGCCAAGGTACTCTGCGCAAAATGCCCTGAGGAATTTAGCAGCCCCAATGACATACTTCTTTTGCAGGACGCAAATGTGGATGACACAGACCGCATAGTCCTCAAGGGCAAGGATATAGGATTCCTCTTCAGAAGGATTGATGTTGAGAATGCCATTGTGCGCAGCATAAACAACGACACCTTCAGAGTGATGTATCAGCCTGTGTATGACAAGGAGACTCTCCGTATAAAGGCGGCAGAAGCTCTTTTGACACTAAAGGATGCTGAGCTTGGGGAGGTGAGCTTTGCCGAGTTCATGTCAGTGGCTGAGGACACGGGATTTGGAGAAGAGCTTGAGTACAGGATGATAGAGTCCGTGTTCAAGTTTATAAAGGGCGGAGTCATGAAGAGCGATATGAATATCAGCGCCATAGTGCTCCATATCATGTCGGTAAAGGTCATTAAGGCTGAGCTGGTGGACAAGGTAAAGGAATACCTGAGCGAATACGGTATTGACCCCAGACTGATAGTGTTTGATGTCAGCGATATAATAGCTGTGCAGGCCCAGGAAGAACTGGGATATATTATAGAAGAATTTGAGAAGCTTAACATAAGGTTTATGCTGGTAAACAATGACACCGGATTTCTTGGCCTTAGTCACAATATAATAGACAGGCTGAATGGCATTGTCATCAATGTGAACAGAGTTGCAGACAACGACGACGAGGAGCAGAGGGAGATCATAGTAAGGAACAGGATAGCCATGGTCCGGCAGCTGGGTAAGGAAGTAATGCTCAGCGGGATTGATGACAGAAAGACCTATGATCTTGCCAGGGATAAGGTTGTAAACAGCATCATGGGTGACTACCTTGGGAAGCCGGTCACCAAGAATGAGCTGCAGACCAAGTTCTGGCACGGCGAAGTTTTTTATGAAAAATCATAAGAAAGACATTTACTGTATATGTCAAAAAAGATATTTCTGATAGTTTCAGGTGTGATCTTTATTGCTCTTTTGATCACGGCTGTGGGTTATGTTCTGATAAACCATGATGACAGGGATGTTCACAAAAGCGGAGATAACAAGCTGGTTGTGGCATCTCCCCATCCCATAGAATTCATGAAGCCCCTCATAAACGAGTTCGAGACCGAGACAGGGATCCGGGCCGAGGTATTTCAGTGCGGAACCTCCGAGGCTGTGGAAAGGATCAGCGCCGGTGAGGACATCGACATTTTGTGGGGAGGTTCTGTCTTGTCAGTAGGGGGACACAGTGATCTCTTTGACCCCTACAGGACATCTTATTATGATACCTTTCAGGACGAATTTAAGAATGTACCTGACGGAGTGACCTGTTTTACGGACATGCCAAGCATTCTTCTGGTGAACACTGACCTTGTGGGAGATATCCCAATAGAGAGTTACGAGGACCTGCTTGCGCCTTCACTCAAGGGCAGGATTGCCTATGCCTCTCCGGTGAAGTCCTCATCTTCCTTTGAGCATCTGACGAACCTTCTCTATGCCATGGGAAAAGGAGATCCCGAGGAGGGATGGGAGTTTGCCGAGAAGTTTGCAAAGCAGCTTGACGGAAGGCTCCTTGACAGCTCGTCCCTGGTCTATGAGGGAGTTGCCTCTGGAAAATTCGTGGTGGGACTGACCTTTGAGGAGGCCGGGATCACCATGATGAAAAAGGGCAGGCATGTAAAGATTATATATATGAAGGAAGGGGTTGTATCCACCCCGGATGGAATATACATCAACAAAAATGCGGTAAATCCGGATCAGGCCCGGATATTTATTGATTTCATGACGGCCTACGACACCCAGAAGTACATATCCATGGACCTGGGCCGCAGGTCAGTCAGAAGTGATATAGAGAGCTCGAGCCTTGTGATGGACAAGTCCGAGATCAATCTTATAGAAGTGGATAAGAACACGGTGGCCTCAAAAAGAGATGAGTGGCTTAGGAAGTTCATGTCCTATGCAGGGGAGGATTCGGATGAAAAATGAGATAGAATCCTTTCAGGACAACATAAGAAGAACCTTTATCCTGTATTCTGTGACCCCTGTCATTGCCATAGTGTTCTCTGCTATATTTCTTTTCCTGTTTGCATGGAATGCCTATATGACCACCAGCAACCAGAGGGACAACAGGGCTATAGCCCAGTCGGTGGACGCTATCCTTGACGGATATTATGCCATGCTTGATGACATGGAATTTCTCATCTCCAGGAAGGAGATAGATGTCGAGAACTCAAGGGACAGAATCTTTTCCGCCCTCTACAAGAGAACCGAGGACTATGACGACATAGGGAATCTTCTGGTGATGTCCCCGGATATGAAGGTACTCTTTTCCAGCAAGGACAGCGTGCCCGTGTGTCTGACAGATGAGGAGTACAGGAACTGGGGTGTATGGAACATGATAAGAAGTCACCCCGGTCAGACCAATATAATTCTGTATCAGGGCAATCTCTATGTCGTAAGGGGCGTCTACAGGGAAGAAGAACTTTCCTATGCCCTGGTATATATGGTGCCAATATCCGTGATGTCCAGGGCTACCAGCCGCAACAGATATTGTATTATAACGGACAGAAACGGATGGGTATACCTAAGCAACGTCCAGGGACTTTCTGATCAGTATGGACAGATTGATGGCAGAGTTGAGGGGAAGGAGGGCTATGCCCGAATAGACGGCCAGAAATATATCTGCTATGAGACAGAGCTGGATAAGGGAATCCAGGTCTTTACCTTCTCGGATATCAACAGGAGTCTTGCGATGATACTCATACTGGTGGCTATAATCGCCGTGATATTCATCGCAATAATCTTTATCGCCCTTCGGAGCACGGCCACAAGCTCTGAGGTCTACACCAGGGATGTAAAGAAAATTGAGAACGCCTTTGAGGAGGTACAGCAGGGGAACCTTGGTGTCACACTTCATATTGACAGCAGCAGGGAGTTCCAGACCATTGGAAACGACTTTAATGAGATGCTCCTGGGACTTAAGAATCAGATACAGCAGAACAAGGAGCTGGCGGAGAATGCAGCTTTCTTGCAGGTCAAACAGCTGGAGAGCCAGTTTAATCCCCACTTTCTGTTCAACACCCTGGATAATATCAGATTTATGGCCAGGATAGATGCAAATGCTGCCGACAAGATGATAGTGTCGCTGTCAGGTCTTTTGCGGTACAGCATAAGGGAGATGAGGGAAGAGGTCACCGTCAGGGAGGACCTTGAGCATCTGCAGTACTACCTGAATATTCTGCAGATCAGGTTCAACAGGCGCTTTTCCTACAGCATCGATGTGGCAGAGGACATACAGGACTGCCTCATCCCAAAACTGCTCCTGCAGCCCATACTTGAGAATGCGGTGAAGTACGGCTTCGGGGACAGGGAAAAGCTGACGGTGAGGATAAGCGGCTATCAGATGCAGGAGACCCTGATCTTTGTCTGCGAGGACGACGGGGTGGGAATAGACGAGGAGACCCTGGGCGAAATAAGGAAGCAGCTGGAGGACAGCAGCGGGACAACCGCACACTTTGGGCTGTACAACATTCACAGAAGACTGCAGCTAATGTACCGGGAAGATTCCGGTCTCAACATCAACAGTACGAAGGGGGAAGGAACAGTTGTCAGGCTGACATTTCCCAAGAAAATGTGACAGAAGGAGCTTGTGATGTACAGGGTACTTATAGTGGAGGACGAGGATATCATCCGCAAGGGAATAGCATACACCATGGACTGGGTTGGAATGGGATGCACCATAATAGGAGAGGCCGCCAATGGAAAGGAGGGGATAGCGAAGATAAAAGAACTGTCTCCGGATATTGTGCTGGCCGATATCATGATGCCGGTGATCGATGGCTTAGAGATGATAAGACTTGCCCAGGAAGAGTCTGTCTTCAAGGCCATCATCATGACCAGTTATGCGGATTTTGAGTACGCCAAGCAGGCGATAGAGCTGGGGGTATCCGCCTATCTCATGAAGCCCGTGGATGAGGAGGAACTCAAAAAGAACATAGAAAAGGTCACGGCCGAGATCGAGAGGGACAACCAGCTTCGGCAGTTTACGGAGAAGATGAAGACATCTGACGACATAGATACCCTCTTTATTAAAAGCGACAAGGAGAATGACTACGTCCAGCAGGTGCTTGCTGGCACCAAGGAGAGGTTTGGCGACAAGATAAGCATTGAGACCTTCTCGGAGGAGCTGGGGGTATCCACAAGTTATCTGTCCAGAAAATTCAAGGAGGCCACGGGGCAGACCTATCTGGATTTCCTCAACAGGTACCGTGTGCAGCAGGCGGTTAAGCTCCTGGAGACGGGAACCTATAAGGTTTATGAGGTCTCGGACATGACGGGCTTTAGCGACTACAAGTACTTCAGCACGGTGTTTAAGAAGTACACGGACAGCTCACCGTCGGATTTTGTGAAGTAAGTTTGAAAAAATATTTCATATTCGGATTCTGTGTTCAGAATTTTGGATATTAGAACAGGATTTTGGGTATTCCATTATCCTGTTTTTTTTTATGATGTATACATCCAATGAACCGAATCGAAAGGAGAGGAAATATGAAAAAGAAAATTGCATTGGTATTGGCGGGTCTTATGACTCTTGGATGTGTAGGATGCGGACAGAGCGCACCTGCAACAGAGGCTCCTAAGACTGAAACAGAGACAACTACTGAGACAGCTACAGAGACAACAGCAGAGACTTCTGATACAACAGAGGCAGGCGGACTTGACGAGCTTATCGCAGCAGCTCAGGCTGAGGGCGAGCTCATCGTTTACGGATCCTGCGAGGAGGAGTACCTGGCAGCAGCCTGCGAGAACTTTGAGAAGCTCTACGGCATCAAGGTTCAGTACCAGAGACTTTCAACAGGTGAGGTACAGAGCAAGATCGAGGAGGAGAACGGAAATCCTTCAGGTGATGTATGGTTCGGCGGCACAACAGATCCCTACAACGTAGCAGCTGCTGAGGGCCTTCTTGAGGCTTATGAGGCAACAAACGCTTCACACCTTCTTTCAGACAAGTACCGCGATGCAGACGGATACTGGTATGGTATCTACAAGGGAATCCTTGGTTTCATGGTAAACAAGGACGAGCTTGAGAGAATGGGC
>JAEEGL013374866.1_pt1 | contig 22268 bp, 26 predicted proteins | sample 9134231 | NCBI WGS metagenome assembly JAEEGL01 (sample SAMN16246548, study PRJNA631951) | gut metagenome | biome: gut microbiome; feature: rumen; material: fiber-attached | host: Bos | place: Iran: Karaj | collected 2018-10 | reverse complement strand
TTTCAGCAAATGATTTCCCATTTCCCACAAACATATTAATTGCTCTATTTAGTTGCTCTTGTGTAACTGGAATACCTTGATTTATTAATTCGGTAGCCCTATTAACAATATATCTTTGTATTAATTCGTTTTCGTTATTCATATAATTCTCCTTATTATTTTTATTATTCCACTTATTATTATTAGTGTCAATGTTGGGGTTATTTTAAGATGTAAAAAAGTGCAATTAAATTGCACTTTTATCAGTATTTGTCATTAATTTGGTTTTTATACATTGATATCAACTCCGGCCATTCCATCATATACCCCATAGGCATTGCCATAGAACGAGAATACATTTCCATAGCCACTTAATGAAAATGTATATAACTTACTAACAGCTAAAGTAGTATTTTGCATAGCATGTTGGTAACTTCCATATATTGTTCCACCAGTCGTGGTTGTAAGAATTTGGTTAATTACTAAATTCGTACCTGATGGTAATAATACTGAGTTACCTATACCATTATAAGCAGATTTCCAGTTATAGAAATAAGATGTATTTGTTGAATTGCTTACTGTCGTTTGATTAGCTGATATTAAAGATACACCGCTAAGATACGCTCCTATAGTATCATAACTTCTTATAACAGGATTTACTTTCCATGTTGCAACAATACTAACTGTACAATTATTGGAGCAAGCTGCAGATATTTTTAGATTCTTAGATGGAGTTGAATGGCTAGTAGAACGATCTTTTAATTCTTTGGTAGTTAGTTTTCTACTTAATAGATCCGAATTTATAAAATCTGTATATTGCTCTAAAGTCATATTATCTACATATTCTTCCCAATAGAAATTTACTAAAAAGTTATATTCTTCTTCAGTTAATTCAATTCCTTTGGGTGTAGTATAAAATACATTATCTTTGGCATAAGTATTTATACTGATTCCCATAATTGTAATCGCTAATAATAAGATTCCTAATACTCTTTTCTTCATAATATCCCTCCTTTCAAATTCATTGTAGCTAAGATAATAAAAAACAGGTAGAACTTGTTAGTTGCTACCCTGGTAAGAGATATTTTTCTAATTCTTCTCGGCATTTTTTTATACATTCAGTACTACTATTGTCTGTTGTATTTTTATCATCACAAAGATATATTTTATTATCTAAAAGAATTGTCCAAGATATATTATCTTCTTCTTTTTTCATTAATTGATTAATATCTTCATAATAAATAAATTGAATATTAGATTCTTCTATATTTAAGAAATATGTATTATTACTTTTCTTTCCGTTTTCTATTATATATTTAATTTCTTCTTGATATTGATATTCTTTTTCTTTTTTCTCTACTAAGCCTTCAGAAATTATATTTCTTTTTATAAATAGATAATTATCATTTATAAAATCTCTTTTAAAGACTAGATGTATTTTTTCTAATTGATAATCATCATAGATTATTTCTATATAGGAATTATTCATGAATTCTTTTTGATTTTTTATTATTTCATCTTCATAGCCATATGTATATATAATTGTTTTATCTATATCTAGATCTTCACTTATGAAGTATTCTTTATCTTTTTTTAGATAATATAAGCTTATACTATTAATTGTATGGTTATTTCTATTTTGTATTTTTCCTATCTTTAAATAACTCTTTTGTTTGGTTGTGATAAAAATTCCATCATAAATATCAAATTCTTTACCAGTACCACTTATTACATATACTTTTATAGTATTATAAGAATTAATAAAATAATAACTTAAAAAAAGAATTATTATTATCATAATTGTTGGGATTATAATACGAAGTAGTATTCTTAAGATTTTAGTATTTTTATTATGTTCATCTACAATTTTTAAAGTTGTATTTTCTAATTCTTTAATAGTATTCTTTTCTATTCTTTCACCATTTAATAGTTCATTAATAGTAACATTAAATAATTCACTTAAAAGGATTAAGGTAGAAGAATCTGGAATGGCTTGACCTCTTTCCCATTTACTTACTGCTTGTCTACTAATAGGTATTTTATCAGCTAATTGATATTGACTTAAGTGATTTTCTGTTCTTAATTGAAAGATAAATTTTCCTATTTTATTTGGATCCATATATCTACACCTATAGTTAGTATAGAAATTATTTTTTTATTTTAAAATTCTCTTATAGTGTACAAAAAAAGAATAGAAATTCTATTCTTTTTTTAACGATTTGTCCATCTTGAAGGGAATGTTACGTATTTTGCTGGGTCTTTTAGTCTATCTAAGTAACCAAGAGTTTTTCCACTTGAGTAATATGTACATACTCCTTTTTGCCAATGGCAATCAGCTATTTCTAAGTGAAGATGTGGTCCAGTTGAACAACCTGTTGTTCCCATGTAACCTAGCACAGTGTCTTTTGATACGTATTGCCCTTCACTAATATTTCCATATCTACGTAGATGTACGTATGAAGAATATAAATAGCTACCATTATAATTGTGTTTTACAACAACGATATTGGCATTACCATTACAGCCATATGCACACCAACTACTATTACAGCTATCTCTATATATTTTATGAACAACCCCAGCAGCAATTGGATATACTTCAATTGATTTATTATTACTACTCATATCAACTCCGGTATGTCCGTATTTACCAGTAAATCCTCTAACATAGTATCCATTAGCAATTGGTCTTTGGAAAGTACCTACACTAGGAAGACTGTTAGCACTTGCTTGGGCAATTCGATATTCACATGCTTGGATATCTTCGGTTGCTCCACACCCTAAGCTTTTATAATATTTAACACTATCTTGCGCTGATTTTATTTGATTTTCGATTGATGGCATTGAATCTTTTATAGCAGCTGATTCTGCTTCAATTTTTGCCTGTTCTTTTCTTAAGGAAACTTGTAATTGTTCTAACTCTTGTTGTTTTTCTTCTAACTCTTTTTGTCTTTGTTTATTCTTTTGGATTAATTCTTCTAGTTCTTTCATTAAGTTATCATTGTATTCTGTTAATTGTTCAACAATAGACATTCTATAAATCATATCGGTAATATCATTAGCACCAAATGCATACTCTAAATAGGCATTTTCACCATTTGATACTTGATAATATTCAATAATTTTCTTACTTTCGGCACTTTTTCTTTTGATTTCTTCTTCACAAGCAATTATTTCTTCTTGTAATGTACCTATTTCTTCTTGAGCTACTTTTATTTGTCCTGCAATCTGAGATATTTTCTTTTTAATTGCAGCTACTTCTTCATCATTTTCGGCTAAGTTGGCTTTTTTCTCTTCTAATTCTTTGGTATATTGAGCAACTTGTTCTTCAAATTCTTGAATAGTTTTAGCACTTGTATCAATCGGTAGTGCGATGAATGATACAACTATAAGTATGATGGAAGTAATTACTAATATTTTATCTTTCATTAAATCTTTAAGTATCTTCTAACAGCACTTGCACTACCTATCATACCTACTAAGATACCAATTCCTACTACAATCATAGATGCTTGATAGATAAATGGTTCAGGTTTAATTAATTGAATTAAACGTGAGTATAAATATCCATCAAAATGACGATAAAATGCAAAATATCCATAGGTTGTTACTATAACGGGAACAACTGAGCCAAATAAGCCTAGTATCATTCCTTCTATAATGAATGGTAATTTAATTGTAAGATTACTAGCACCTACTAATCTCATAATTCCTATTTCTTTTCTTCTAGCAGATATCGTTAACTTAATTGTATTTACTATTAAAAATACTGTAACTAGTATTAAAGCAAGTACAATTCCATAAGTAACCTTCTCTATTGAAGCAAAGGCTTTTACCATTTTATCGACCATACCTTCACCATATCTTACAACTGATACCTTATCAATTTTTTCAATTTTTTCTGCTGTTTTCTTAATACTGTTTATATCTACTACTTTTACTTGAAAAGTATCTTTTAGAGGACTTTCTCCTTCTTCCCAATTATCTAACACTGTTTTAAATACTTCTGATTCTGATTGCATTTTTTCTTTTACTTCAGTTTTTGTTTGGAAAGATAGTTTTTCAACATTTTTTAAACTTTTAATTTCATTTTCAACTTCTTTAGCTTCTTCTTCGGTTGTATCATTGTTTAAGAAGACAACTATTGTCATATCTTTTTCAATAGCTTCTGTGAAGTTTTTGACATTAAATGAAGCTAATATAGCAATTGCTACTATAATTAAAGTGATTGTAATACATGAGATAGAGGCTAATGATAAAGAAAAATTTCTAATTACACTTTTAACAGCATCACGGATGCTTCTTCCTAACATTCTAAATGGTTTCATTCGGCATACGTTCCTTTCTGTTTAAAATTAACTAAGTGTCCATCTTTTAAAGTAATAACTTGTTTTTTCATTTTATTAACAATTTCTTTATCATGAGTAGCCATTATAATTGTTGTTCCTCTTGATTTGTTGATACTTTCTAATACTTTCATGATTTCCATACTCTTTTCAGGATCTAAGTTTCCAGTAGGTTCATCACATAACAATAACTTAGGATCGTTTACGATGGCTCTAGCTATAGCAACTCTTTGTTGCTCTCCACCAGATAAGTTATCAGGATAATCATGTACTTTGTTTTTTAAACCTACATCTTCTAGGGCTTTTAATACTTTAATACGAATAATATCTTTCTTTTCACCAATACATTCTAAGGCAAAAGCTACATTTTCATATACTGTTAGTTTTGGGAGTAAACGGAAATCTTGAAAAACTATTCCTAGTTTTCTTCTTAGTTTATATACTTTCTTATTTTTTAATTTAGCAACATCTAAACCACCAACAATAACTTGACCTTTAGTTGGCTTTTCTTCACGATATAACATCTTTATTAAAGTACTTTTACCACTACCAGAACCCCCAATTACGAAAACGAAAGATCCTTTTTCTATAGCTAAATTTAAGTCATAAATGGCTGTTACTCCATTTTTATATTTCTTTTCAACATTTTTTATTCTAATTAAATCCATTAACTTTCACCACCTTCTTTTCCTACCTATTCTTATATGGATTTTAGGATTTTATTCCATCCTATATTTATTATATCATAAAATATAGTTATATTAAATATTTTTATATAGAAAAAAGAATAAGAGAAATCTTATTCTTTATTTAGCACCTTCAACTTGGTAGGAGTCAGTAGCTACATAGAAGGCATCTTGATCTATTTCTTTAATTCCTTCTGTTAGTTTATAATATTCTGATGATGGCACTACTGTTAATATTACTTTTCTTTTATCTTCTAGGAAACCACCTTTTACATTAAATGTTGTAACTGTATGATGTAAATTATTAATAATATAATCTTTTATTTCATCTTCTTTATGGGTCATAATATAGAATGCTTTATTAGTAGATATTCCTAGTAGAACTCTATCCATAACCAAATTATTTATGTATAAGTAAATAATGGCATATAAGGCATTAGTTGTGCCAAAAAAGCTTGCTCCTATTAAGACTATAATTAAATTCATAATCATACTACTTTTAGCAATTGATATTTTAAATTTTTCATATAATACTTGGGATATTACTGAAAAACCTCCAGTACTATAACCACTTTTATACATTAGTCCATTAGAAACACCATTTAATACTCCAGCAAAAAGTACTAATAATAAAATATCTGATGTATCCATTCTAATTTGAGTTCCTATATTAGCTGTTAATTTTACTAAAACTGGATATAGAATACTTGCTAATAAGGTTCCTGTTGTTCTTTCAACTCCTAAGTACATAAATCCAATTATACAGCATGATACTGATAATATTAAAATTACTAAGGCTGGATCAAAATCATATGTATAGTGTGTTATTGTGGCGATACCGCCAGTTCCACCTGTTACCAAGCTTAGTGGTAATAAAAATAAATTATATACTACCGCACCTAACAATAGGGAAACGCAGATTAGTATTATTCTATATATTCGATTTTTCTTCAATATAATTTCTTTTATATCTTTCATTGATTACTACCTCCAAATACTTCATAACTATCTGTAATAATATAGAATGCTTCTTTATCAATAGCTTTAATTCCTTCTTTTAATTGATAATAATCTTTTGTAGGTAAGACGGTCATAATCACATTTTCATAATACTTCTTATAACCACCTTTGGCATTGAAGACAGTTATTCCATGGCCTAGTTTTTTTAAGATAAAATCTCTTACTTCTTCCTCTTTATCAGTTACAATCATAAACATCTTACTATCTGATACACCTAATACTACACGATCTGACATTAAACTGATAATATATAGCATTACTATGGAATATAACATATTATTTATTCCAAAAACAATTCCGGATAAAAGGACAATGATTCCATCACTCATTAACATACTTTTACCCATACTTGTTTTACCAAACTTACATATTATTTGATTAATAATATCTGTTCCACCGGTAGTAAAACCTGCTTTAAAAACCATACCAGCTCCTAAACCATATATAATTCCACCAAAGATAGTAGATAATAGTACTTGAGAAGTATCTATTTGTAACCAGACATTTATATTTTCTGTTAAAGAAATAAAAGTTGGTAATAAGATGGAACCTAATATAGTGGCTTTGGTTTTTTCTTTACCTAATAAATAATAACTTGTTATTAATAAGAATATATTTAAGATAAATATAACTATGGAATTTGGCAAACCAAATAAATTATTTATTATGACAGCAATTCCACCTACATTACCTGGGACTAGGTTATTAGGGACTACAAAAATGTTATAAGCTAAAGCAATTATAAAACAGCCTATAACAAATTCTATTGTTCTTTTTTTTATAGATTTCCTATTAACATATTCTATGATGCGTATTTCTTTTGTTTTTGAAAATAAATTCATATTATTGCCCCTTTTTTAAATTACTTTCTATTAAGAAATCAATATCTCCATCTAATACTTTGTCAACATTACTTGTTTCAGCATTTGTTCTATGATCTTTTACCATTGAATATGGATGCATCACATAACTTCTTATTTGGGAACCAAATTCTATATTTGCTTGGTCTCCTTTTATTCCTTTTAACTCTTGTTCTTGTTCTTCTATCTTTTTTATAAGTAATTTGTTTTTTAATACTCTTAAAGCCTGCTCTTTATTTTGAATTTGACTTCTTTCATTTTGACAGGTTACTACTATTTTAGTAGGTAAATGAGTAATTCTAACGGCAGAATCGGTAGTGTTTACTCCTTGTCCACCGGCTCCTGTTGAACGATATACATCTATTTTTAAATCTTTTTCATCTATTTCAATCGTAGTATCTTGTTCTATTTCTGGTGTTACTTCAATGGATGCAAAAGATGTATGACGCCTATTGTTTGAATCAAAAGGAGATAATCTAACTAGTCTATGTACACCTTTTTCATTTTTTAAATACCCATAAGAGTTTAAACCTTTAACTTGAAAAGAAACACTTTTGATTCCTGCTTCTTCACCTTCTTGATAATCTAATAATGTAACTTTATAGTTTTTCTTTTCACACCAACGTAGATACATTCTATATAACATACTAGCCCAATCACAAGATTCTGTGCCACCGGCTCCAGGGTGAATATCTACAATACAATTATTTTTATCATATGGGCCAGACAAAAGAACTAATAGTTTTAAATTTTTAGTTTTCTTTTCAATTGTAGGTAGAATTTTCTCTATTTCCTCTAATAATCCTTGGTCTGGTTCTTCTTCTATTAAAGAAAGTATATCTATATTTGAAATAATATCTTTCTCTAAATTTTCTACTTGTGAAGTAATATCCTTTAAAGAATTTAATTCTGATAGTACTTCTTCACTGGTTGCTCTATCATTCCAGAAATCTGGATTTTCTGTTTTCTTTTGAAGTTCATTAATTCTAGCTATTTTTGTTGGAAAGTCAAAGTGACCTCCTAAGTTCTTCTATTTCTTTTTTTGATTCTTCTAATTTTCTTTTTTCTTCTTTAATATCTATCATTTTGATCCTCTTTTCTAGTATTCCATTGTCATTTTATCATATATTATTTAATTAATAAAGAGCCAAATATGGCTCTTATCTTACTTTTTTGGCAGTTATAATAGTATAAGAACTGGCATTTAGTGTAATAATTATATGATCTATTTCGCAATACCAATTTTTGCCTTTTTTAGTAATTTTACAATTTTTATTTAGTATCTTTTCTTTACAATATTCAACTACATCTTCTGATTTTAAGGATAAATTATTTCTAATTCTTTTTATGCCTAACTCAGTTGTATGTAATTTATTAATTATTTCTTTATTCATTTTTTAAATTAATATGCTGTGGAAGACCGTCTTTATAGATTTGTTTTACTTCACCTTGGATTAGTGGTTTTAAATAAGCAACTAATTCATCTTTGACATAATTATTATCTACATCTATCCACTCTAGTGGTATTTTCTTCTCAATATTAGCTATTTTATGAATATCATCAAATACTTCATATTTTATTTTATATGGATTATCAGATACACGATTCATATATACCATTTTTCCTGACTCTCCTTTAGAAGCAAGTTCAGCACCTTTTTTGCCACAATTAAAGGCTTCATCTAAATCAGTTTTAGATGCTAAGTGAGCAGCGGCACGTTGAAGAGTTGAAAGAGTAATAGCTCTAGTTTTAACATTTAGTTTTTCTTTTAGTAATTTGGTAAGTATTTCAGCACAACCTGCTAATTCTTTATGGCCAAATGAATCTACCAAAAGATTAGTATTTGTTAATTCACAAATAAATTGATCATCTTCAGTTTTAATTCCCTCTGATACAGCAATTACTATATTAGATTTTTTCTTTAATAGTTCTTCTGTTTCTTCTACGAATCTATCCAAATCAAATGGTATTTCTGGTAAGTAGATAGCATCTACTCCGGCACATGTTTCATCTTTAGCTAAGGCAGCTGCTGAGGTTAACCAACCAGCATGTCTACCCATTATTTCTACAACTGCGACTGTTGGCTTGGTATTACCATAACAATTGTTATCTTGAATAACCTCTCTTAAAGTAGTTGCAATATACTTGCAAGCGCTACCAAAACCAGGGCAATGGTCAGTAATTGGTAAATCATTATCTATTGTCTTTGGAACACCTACAAAGTTTTGTTTTTTCTTTTTAGATGTTGCATAATCTGATAATGATTCAACTGTATCCATAGAATCATTTCCACCAATATAAATAAATGAATCAATGGAATGTTTATCTAAGATATCAAATATTTTTTCATATGTTTTTTCATGCTCTTTTATACTACCTAATTTAAAACGGCAAGTTCCTAGGAAACTAGATGGCGTTCTTTTTAGAAGTTCTAGGTTATTTTTATCTAAAAAATAATCATCTAAGTCTACTATCTTTTCTTGTAGTAATCCTTCTATCCCATTAACCATTCCATATACTTTAAACCCTTTTTTCTTTGCTTCGTAGTATACTCCAGCAAGTGAGGCATTTATAACAGAAGTAGGTCCTCCTGATTGCCCTACGATTAATTTTTTCATTTTATCACTCCAATCAATAATTATTATATATAATTATTATTTAAATGTATATTTTTTTATAAAATTATCTATTTTATATTCTTTTTATTGTTTTATTATATCATTATTTTTAATTTAATAAGTCTTTTTCGTCTAGTAAAGGTATTATATTTATCATTGGTTCTTCATAGGGATGATGTTTTCTTAATTCTTTGATAACATCATTTATTTTTTCAATATCACAAAATGTTTCTATTTTTTCTTCTGAAACATATTCCAAATTAGTAGATTTTCTTATGTATGGATGGGCTTCTTCATTTGGCATATATGTTCCAGTTACAGGAGTAGTTACTGTACAGAATGTATAATTACCAATTACTCCTGCTCCGGCATTGCACATAGCTGTTCTTAATTCTTCTAGATTTTCTTTAGGAACAGTTGTTTCTATTTTTACTCTCTTAATATTTATTTCCATATAACCTCTCCTATTTATGATTTAATAATTCCTTAAACTCTAAGTAATTTGATTCAGCATTTAAATGTCCTCTACCTTTTATACATATTTGTTTAGTTCCTACGGTATCGGCAAATTCTTTTTCTACTTCATATTTTACATATGGGTCATTATCTGAATAATATCATATTATTTCATTACAATATTTTTTTACATCTTTTATATTATCTATATACATGCTTTTATTTACAGTATCATATTCTTCATTTATTCCTAAATAATTGTTAAAACCACAAACAAATACTAGTCTTTTTACTTTAATATTATTTTTAATTAAAAAACTACAAATAAAAGCTGGGGCAATACTATGACCATAGATAACAGTATTTTCATTTATTATTTCTTTCATATGGTTTGAAATCAAAATCAAAATATGTATAATACCCACCTTTAGGCATATTTAAGTACTTATCAATATCTTTTTTGGCTCTTTTAGATATATCATAAATTCTTCCTTTATTTAATACTAATGGATTAACATACTTTGTTTTGGTGGTTACATTAATGCAGTATTTATTGGAATGATAATATTTACTTCTATGTACTTTATCACAATTGGAAAAGTTTTTCCAGGCTTTTTCTAGGTATTTATCACCACAATTATTGAATCTATTTATAATTTCGTATTCACTTAAAGCGTATAAATCATCTACAGTTAGTTTATTAATGCTAGTCATAGATTTACACATATCCGCAATAAATTGCATGAATGTTCTATCTTTGTCAGTGACCCATTCTGGCCATATTTTAGAAACTACTTTTATATATTTTTCACATATTCTTTGATCTTTAAACGCTAGTTCATCTATACCATCTTCGTTTTTGGTTATTACTATATTATCATAGGCCTCTTTAATTTTATCTAACTCCCAGACTCTAAAAAAGTTTAATCCACAAGAGAAATTATATTCCATTCTATCAGCTGCGAGTTTTGGGGTATCATTATCCGCAAGAGGATATATTTTATAATCTATTACATCTTCAATTTTAATATTATCTCTTTCTAATAAATCTCTTATTTCTTTGGCATTTATAATGATTTCTCTTGTCTTTTCTTCGGTTGATTCTTGCTTTTCATGATCACCATTCATGAAATCTATACAGTGTTTAAAAGCAGGGGTTGCGATATCATGAAGAAGTCCTGCTAGGGTTTTAGTTTTATCATGGGTAAAATGCCACATTATTAAGGCTACTGCCACACTATGATCTAGATTTGAATACCAATATCTTACATTAAATAACTTAGAATAGTTTGTTCCACAATTATAACTTATTTTATCTATTCTTTGCATTTCTTTGGTATCAATATAATCTTCTAACCATTCAGGGAAATCGTTTGATAGTATTTTAAAGTATTCTTTCACTTCTTGATTTAATTGATCAAAGTATTTCCCCATATTATTACTCCTTTATATTATAATTCTAATTCATCAAATTCATCTGGAACTATTATATTACCCTTGTAATATTTCTTTCCTTCTTCAGCATATAATCTTTTTCTATCTATACCATGAGATTCTTCAGTATGATATAAAATTAGATTTTTTACATTTAAATCATTCATTACTTCTGCGACATCTTTAACGGTTGCGTGAGCCCAACCTTCTCTTAAACAAATAGATCTTTCTTGTTCCAGGCAAAACACTTCATGAGTTACATAATCAGCATCTTTAATTCTTGGATATAATTCTGGATTCGCCGTTTCATCACCTAAAAAGATAAATCTTTTATTTTCTTCTGTAAATTCAAAACCATATTGTTTACTGTTCTTAGCTTTTATATCAAAAAATTCATACTCTATGCCATTAATGGTATATTAATTAATAACTTTTTGATTTCCATTAGTAGTAGTTTTTAATAATTCTAATAATTTAATTGTCCTAGGAAATAAATCTTTACCTTTCTTATTTAGCATTATTTGTTGTTTTTCTAAAAATAGAACTATTGCTTCATCAAGATTTGTTAAAGCAAGCTTTTTGAGACTTTTTAAATCTTCTGGGATATTATTTCTACCAATTTTATCTGCGATGAATATTATTTTATCTAAAAGACTCATTTCTTCGCAGGGACTGGTGTGATACTTTATGGCACTACACATTTCATCAGTAAAATTAAACCATTCTTTACATACTAAAGCTCCTATATCAGCATGTATTAAATTTTTATAGTTGTCTCTTAGCAGTTCTTCTGGTAATTTGTACTTATCAGCCCAATACTTTATCGTTTCATCGTCAAAGTCTTTAGCTATATCATGAGCTATTCCAACTATATAGGCAATTTCTTCATCATAATAATATTGCCTAGCTAATTCTTTAGCAGCTTCTCCAGTTAATAAGCAATGATTATATCGTTTTTCATTGACTAATTCTTTTACAATTTGTTTTATTTTTTCTATATCATACATAACAATCACGTATTTATTATAACACATATAATTGTATTATTAAAAAAAGCGAATATTCGCTTTATATTTATTATTTTAGTACATCTAAGATATTATCAATTGAAGCAGTAACAATTTCTTTAGTTTTAGTATCTTCTATTTCATAATTGTTTCCATCAAATTTATTACCTAAGATAATCATTTTAGGAGTTCCTAGTACATATACATCATTTATTCTATTTCCTATTGTTAGACCTTCTCTATCATCTAAAATAGCATCTATATTATTTTCTTTTAAATATTTATATAGTTTTTCTCCAGCTTCATTATTCTTTTCATTATAGATGATTTGTACTTTATAAGGAGCTATTTCATATGGTAGAGCAAAGCCTTTTACTTTATTTTCATCTTTCATTACATTATTCTCAATTAAGCAAGCAATTATTCTACCTAGACCTATTCCATAGCAACCCATATAATATGGTTTTTTATTACCTGTTTCGTCAGTATAATATAGCCCCATACTTTCTGAGTATCTAGTACCAAGTTGGAAATTATTACCTAGTTCTACCGTACTATATTCTTTTAAACTATTAATGTTTGTAACACCTAATTGAGCTAAGTATTCTTCTTTATTATCAAATTCTAATACTTCTTTATTTATTCCAATATCATTTTGTTCATCATATAATGTTTTATCTTCTCCTAAACTGGTTATCGCTTGAAATTCTTCAGCAACTTTTCCACCAATAACACCATTATCACTTACTGTTGGGATAATTTTAATTCCTAAACGATTAAAAATATTTAAATATACTTGGTGCATTAATTGATATGTTTTTTGCATATCTTCTTCTGTTCTATCAAAGGAATAAGCATCCATCATTACAAATGTTCTTGGTCTAAATAAATAACCTCTAGTTCTTATTTCTTTTCTAAATTTTTCACCAATCTGGTAGAAAGTAGCTGGTAAATTTTTATAAGATGGTAATCTATTTGCGCCAAAGATGGTAGCGCATTCTTCAGCAGTAGGAGCCAATCCATATTCACCTAAATTATTTTTAATAGTAAACATGATATCTCCTTCTGTTGTATAGATATTCCATCTATCAGATTGATCCCATATTTTTCTTGGCTGTAGTTTTGGAAATTCTACTTGAATACAATCAGCTTTATCTAGCTCATCAATAATGATATCTTCAACAATTCTTTCTAATTTTGACCATAAGTTTCCATAGCCATAGATACCACTTTCAAATTGATACAATTCTCCTAATTTCATTAATATATCTTGTCCAGAATAATTATTATCTACATCATTTAAATTTATTTTCTTTATATTTAATTTACTTAACCTCATATTTATCTTCCTTTCTTTTTATATTATTTTTATATAAATATATCGGTCGTTTATTATTTTTCATATTAGTCACCTCATTAAAAAAGGATAGCACTTTAGGAGTCAATTATGACGGTGCCATCCTATAATTCTCTTTATTTTTATAACGGCTATTAACCGGAAATGTTTTCATTTCACTCTGAAGGTAGGAATTAAATAGTATCATAACTTGTTTTCACTATACCAAGCTCACTAATATGACTTGCCAAATAATATTCCTTCGTCTTTGATTTATCTATATAATATCATATTATTATACTTTTTTAAAGCTATTCTTTATCTTTTAATAACTTTTCTAGGGCATTTCCATTTAATATTGTATTTGATATAAATTTTCCTTTATAGAAATTAGCCCAATTATTGATTATACATGGAGCATTTTTAGCTTTTTCTAAAGTATCTATTTTTATAAAATTTATAGTTATATTATTCTTTTTAGCATAAGCAGATAATTCTTCTACTTCATATTCAACATATGGGCATTCATTTGTATAGTAGATTGTGAAGTCTTTTTCTGCTATTTCCATTTTTCTAGCATTATCATTAAACTTAGGAAGATCTTTATCAGTAAATGAAAGAGCCATTAATTCATAATCATTGATTGTATCTACTACTTTGAAACCAAAATGTTCAAAAAACTTCTTATCTCCTATAAATGGCTTTTTCTTTTGAGTTACTATTGTACATATTCCATTCATTTTCTTTTTCTTAGCATCTTCTATAGCATATTCTAATAATTCTTTACCAATTCCTTTACCTTTAAAACTACCAGCAACCCATAAACAATAAATGTATTCATAATTCTTGCCATTAATTGGTACCCAAGCTGTTTCAATTGGTTCATATTCAATAAATATTTTACCTCTGGCATTTAATTTACGAAAAACATGACCATCTTTTATCTTTTCTTTAAGCCATTCTTTTTTCTTATCTACCCCTTTTTGGTGTTTGGGGTCTCCTATTGCACAGCATATATGTTCTTCTTCTATATTATTTAAGTCTAAATTAATATATTCATTCATCTTTAATTCTCCTTTTTTAGTCCTTCACATGTATCTAAGATAATTTCTTTTATTATTTCTTTATTTTCTTCAGCTACCAAATACATGGGTTTGGATTTTTCATATGGAATTACTTCTTCCATATTATATTTGTTATTGTTTTTTGTTTCTTTTACTAGGAAGCGATCATCATATATTCCTCCAAATAGTAACCCATTGTGATACAAAAGATATTCACCCATCATTGGTTTATACGTTATATTATCAAGTATATTTAATTCATCTAGGATATAATCCCTATATTCTTTGGTACTGGACATTATATCACTCCTTTTATAATATCTCATTTATACTATTAGCATTCATTATCTTATTATATTTTTCTGTAACAAGATATTTTACATCATCTGTAATTTCATTATAATCTTTGGTTAATTTATCTTGGACATATTTTAAAGATTCTTCATCATTTAATCCTATTACTTTATGTGCTAAGTAATAAAGACTAGAAATAGAATCAAAGTGAGATAGACAATCGGCATTGACTAGAATCCATTCTTCAGGGGTTGTTCTAAAAGAAAGACGTTTATTACTATGATTTAAAATACATTTTGTAACTAAATTTATTTTATCTTCTGGATAATGATTATCCCTTAATAATTTTTCTGCAATCTTAGAACTAAATTCATTATGTTTTGATCTATCTAGGTTTTTATCAGTCATGGATATGTCATGTAACAGGGCACTTAATTCTAATACTTCATGATCTACTTCTTTATCTTTCGATAATAAAATGACATATTTATATACATATTGAATATGTTCTTTATATAAATTATATTCATCTTTTGTACCTTTTGTTTCTATTTCAAATAGATTACTTCTATTAATTATTTCATTTCTTACTATTTCAATTATTCTACTCATAATATCACTCTTTTTTATTATATTATATGTAATACTAAAAAATCATAGCAGATGCTATGATTTAGCATTTATGTAACATACTAATAGTATACAGCACTATCTAAACTATCAAATTTATTTTGGATATATGATTGTTTATAATGAACAATTAAATCACTGGTTGTGATTGGGTATTCTTGTTTTTTAACACCTTCAGGTGAGAACTTAGGTATAGTAGTAGAATATGGCACAGTGCTTAGTGTAATATCTTCTTTCATAGTATTTTCTTTATCAATACTAATAACAATATCTGGGAAACTTTCTTGTACATAGTCAGGATCCTCATTAAAAATCTCTTTTAATGTAATAGGATCTAGGGAATGAATTCCTAATTCAGAACAGCTTTCCTTTATTGCGTTTACCATTTCAGATAATATTAATGTGTCTTCAGAATTGCTATTTTTAGCATTTTTTGACATTTTATATATTTGATTTAAAATAGTAGTTAATTGAGAATAATTATTATTTATATTCATGAGGCTTTGCTCAATAAAATCAGCATATATATGTTCTTGATAATAGCCAGTTGTTTGTTTAGATTGTGATTTAGTAAAATCCTCTTGAGGATTTATACTACTAAGGTTTTCTATGACAGAGCCTAGTTCTTTTAATGATGTTTCTATAACTACTTTTGTTTCTTCTTGAACATTGTCTAAACAACCATACATATACTTTAGTAAAGTTGACATAATTCTAATATCTTCTTTTATATAGCCCACATAATATGAGATATCATAAATTCCTGTTGGATCTAATCTTTCTTTCCCACTGAGAACCAGATTATCTATATCATCTAATAATAAATCATTCATCTTTGCACCTTCTCTTTACAAATACCCGGTGATTTGCACTACATTTTCTATTATACTATATTTTTATAATAATTCTATTATTTTTTGTTTATTAATAGCCATTAAAAATAATCCTAGTTTTGGTCCTTGATCTTTACCTAATAACATATTATATAAAATTTGAAAATATCTTTTTTGGGTTTGTTTTAATTCTTTATCTGCTAGAACACCATCTTTTACTACTCCATACAATGCTGTTTGTAAGTCGTCTGTTGTTTGATAATCTTCATTTAATAAATTAATAGTTTTATGTAACCATTCTTTTTCTATATCTGTTAAAGATTCATAGTACTCGTCATTTCTTTTTTCTAATAGATTTACTTGATAGTTAGAACCGTATTCCTTTACCCAGTTTGTTGCGAGTTCTAGTCTTTCAGTAAATTCTTTACTGTTAACATCTATGTTTTCTTTACTTAGTAATTCTTTTAATAGATTAATATCAAAATTAACAATAGGTAGAAAGGTTGCGAGATAACTAAAGTTTGGATATTTTAAATAATTTTCATCTACATTTGTTAAATCTAGAATATTTTTATTTTTTTCATCAATATTTCCACTAAAATATAATTTTACCCATCTATCAAATTCACTATAATATCTGATAACATCGTTATCTAAAGCAATGTCAAAAGCATGCATATTATCAAATCTAGCATAGAACCACCATATCATATGTTTATCATATACTTTTAGGAGATCTGTTATTGTTAAAACGTTACCTGTAGAAGATGACATCTTAGCGCCTCCACCTTTAATACCAATGAAGTTGTATGGTATATATACAGGTGGTTCATAATTATATATTTCTCTAGCTACTCTTTCTGATACTGCTTTACTTCCATTGGATGCTGAATGATCTATTCCACCTGTTTCAAATGTAACGCGTTCAACCATCCAGCGCATAGGCCAATCTACTTTCCATTGAAGTTTAATATTATTAGCACTATTAATATTTATAGTATCTTGGTGGGAACAAGCACAGGTATAAGATACTTCACCTGTTTCAGAATTATAGCTTGTTATTTTGGTAGTATCTTTCTTACATTTTGGACAATATATACTGATAGGATAGTAGTTATTTCTTTCTTCTTCAGTAGATTCTTGGGTCCTAAAATCATCAATAATACTAAAGATTTTATCTTTATTATCCATAGCAATTTTTATATATTCGTTATATCTTCCAGAACGATACTCTTTAGCTTGATAAATACATTCTACTTCTACATCCATAGCTTTTAATTCATTTAAAAATCTATTTTCCATAAATAAAGCATAAGATTCATTTTCGGTAAATGGGCTTGGTATATCTACATATGGCATCCCTATATATTTTTCATAGCTTTGATCAATATTACCAGGAACTTTTCTAAAGCGATCAAATTCATCAAATGACAATATATACCTTACTTTCTTACCTAATTTTTTTAATTCCTTAGCAACTAAATATGGAGTAGCAATTTCTCTAAAATTTCCTATGTGGACAAAACCACTAGGACTTACTCCACTAGCTACAGTGTATACTTCTTCATTTGGTCTTTCTTCAATTATTCTTAAGGCAACTTCTTTAGCCCAATTCATTTTAATCATTCCTTTCATTAAAAAAGTGGTTTAAAACATATTTATTGTTTCAAGCCACTTTTTTTACTTAAATTATTTTTTAACTTAAGGACACTTTAAAACAACCAATATTTGTTATTGATTTTTTGTTCTTCTTGATAGTTTTCTTTATTTGGTTGTTTAACATTTTATTCTTCCTTTCAAAACAATTTGATTATAACACTCTTTAGTAGTTTTGCAAATACTGGTTTTTTCTTTTTTTTAATAATATATCTATTACAATATATGTAGTTGTATAAACTACAATCATATAAGCTCCATAGGTTACTAATATATTTATAAATTGACCATGAAATATTACTTTACCAATAACTTGATTTTTGGAGATTGCTTTATCTACATTAAAATTAACATCTCCTTTAGTTATTATTTCATCTCCATTTATTTGTACAATTCTATGAGTAATTGTTTTATCATCTATTTGATAGGTAATAATATCTCCAACATTATAATAATTTGATTTCTTTATTATTATATAGTCATCTACATGTAGAGTTTCTGCCATACTACCACTAGCTATTTTATAAACATAATAATTTAATACTCTATTATCTTTAAAGGTAATTCTTTGGATGACAATAATTAGTATTAGAATATAAATTATATATACAATACTACTTAATACTTTTTTTATATTTTTATTATTTATAAGAAATGATGATAATAATCCTAGAATAAAACTTATTATTATCACCATTATTGTATTGTTGGAATCCATAATTTCACCTACTAGAGATTTATTCTTTTTTATTATATCATCTTTTTACTTCTACATACACTTTATATACTTGTTTTCTTTGTTTTTCTCTTTCAGCAAATAGATTCGGTTTATTACTCTCTAAAAAATTTAAGGTAGTATCATAATCTGCCATTATTTCAGTCATTTTTACTAAGTTTTTATGTACTAAATCATATAATATACTTATATCAGGTAATTGTTTTTCTGTAGCACCACTCATAGCCATTCCTAATTCTGTGTCTAGAGCTGCTGATAATTGTGATAAGTATTTTTGAAATATATCTTTATTATTTTTAGGTATTTGAATGGATTCAATAAAGGAATCATAAAAGAATACAACAGCTTTTTGGAATACTTCTTCTATATCATCTCTTCCAAAAGAATAATTTATTATATTACGATCTTTAACATATCTTACAAATTCACTAAACCATAAAGCAAAGTTTATACCACTTAATTCATCCCAATAACATTCTTGTAGATCGTGTGTTTTCTTTGAAAGTTCACCAGATAATGTATTTGCGATTCTTCTGTTTCCAGTTATTGAATATGTTAATGTTTTATCTGGTTGTTTTTTTGATGGTCCACCAAATCCAACTCTTCCAGTTGAATAATCATATTTAGCAATACAAAATGGGCTATATTGTGGGGTTGCTACCATTTTATAGTATCTTCCATAATGAGTATGCATTTCTACCTTTCTTTCATGTTCTGAGGTACTTTCTTTAAATGGTGTTTCTTGAGTTATTAATCTCCAGTTATCGTAGCCTCGATTTATATTCGCACTCACATCAGAATAGATTATTTTTCCATTTTCACATTTACGTAAAATATTTACTGTTTTTTCCCCAATAGTTAGTACATAAGAATCAAGATCTGAATATTCTTTTAGCATCTTTATATTATCTTTTATTATGTAGAAATTATCTCTTCTTTCTAAGCAATCCGGTTCATAGACTATTCCTGCCATTTTCATAAATTCTAATTCATGTGGATATATTGCTAATTCCATTTTATACACCCCCCTTTCAAGGTCTAAGTGGTGTATATTATAGCATTTTCGTTGTTAATTATCAAGACTTTCTATCTGCATAGTATATAAAATCATATTCTTCTTTTTTAGGTTCTTCCCAAAGAGAGTTTATTTTTTTCTTTAGTCCTTCATTTACATAGAAATCTGAACTATTGTAGCCAGCTTCTATTTTCTTATTTCTTTCATTAATATTTTGTTCCCAAGTGTTAGTGTCTACACAAATATAATGTATTTCATTTTCTATACCTAGATTATTATAATACTCTTTGATATATTTTCTTTCTTCGGCTGTCCATAATCCTCTTTCAAAAATTACATTTGCTCCGGCTTTTACTATTTCACCTACTTTTTTAATAAAGAATTGGTTTAATCTAGTGGAAATAATATCATAGAATTTTCCTTGTTCATTATTCAATAGCTCATAAGTTGCTTCATCTGTTGATATTATTACAGCATTTAATTCTTCTTTTATTTTATTAGCGTAATAGGTTTTTCCACTACATATTTTTCCACATGTTATTATTACTTTGGCCATTTTTTTCTCCTTTTTTATATATTATACTCCATTAAACTCCTGATCTTTTAATACTTCTCTAAAAAATCTTTTATCAAATCTCTTTCCTAATGTTTTTGATAATACTTCGGTGTTTCTTTCAAATAATTCTCTATTATAGATTCGGTGAATAATATTATATCTAATTGTTGAAAAACCAAGGTCGTCTGCATAATAAGCAAGTTTTTCTTCAAAAGAATTAAATCTAGGATCTTTTCTGCTCATAATTATATTATATACAGCAATAGCCATTTCTTTAGTTAATAAAAACTCTTTTAGTAGATTTTCATCTCCATATCTAATTGCCTCTGCGCAAATTATTCCTTCATTATAACCAGTTGCGGTTCCTACTCTGATATAATATTTTAATATTTTTTCTTGCTCTTGCAAATAAGAAGCTAATTGCCGATGGTCTATTTTCTTTTCTTTTCTAATTCCTGTATGAAATACTCCATTGGCATCAATTACTCCAAATTTTTCATTTAGTGTTTTTAATTCTTCTTCGGATAAAAATCTATTTCCTAAGTCAATAGGGGTATAATCTAATAATATTCTTCTTTGCTCTTGTTCATAGTTTTTTTTGTCTTCTTCATACTTTCCTGATAATTTATCTATTTCCATATTTAGAAATCTCCATGCGAATAGCCATGAGCAATTTTGAATAGAAGTATCTAGACATTTATAAACAAAATCTAATGAACTATTTTCATAGGATAGGTATTTATCTATTATTTCATGGCAATTATTAACTACTTCTTTGTCATCTGCTACTCCTCTTAATTCACATAGTTCCATTAGTTTTCTTTTAACATCATCTCTTGTATACATATTGGCTTCTTTCTAGGGAACAATCAACTATTTTATCAATATGGGATTGGGTGGTATCAAATATTGGTATATCTATATCACCTGATTTAATTAACATTTCTATTTCTGTACAGCCTAAAATAATCCCTTCTATGTGTTTTTCTCTAATCATTTGATTAATAACATCTATATAAAACTTTCTAGATTTTTCACTTATTATGCCTTTACATAATTCATCGAATATAATTCTATCCACTTCATTTAATTGTTCTTCACTAGTTGGGGTTGAGACTATTAGACCATTTTTCTCTAATCTATCTATTAAAAAATCTTCTACCATTGTAATTTTTGTACCTAATAAACCAACATTATATACTTCACTATCTAAACATTTTTCTGCCACACAGTCAGCTATATGTATTAGAGGTATATTAATTTGACTTTGAATATCATCAGCTAACTTATGAATAGTATTAGTAGCAATTACAATATAATCTGCTCCACTTGCTTCTAGCATTTTGGCAGTTTTTATTAATTTCTCCTTAATCTTATCCCATTCATTTGCTAACATTAGCCTTCTTATGACTTCAAAGTTATAGCTATATATGTTCAATTCAGCAGTAGTTAAACCTCCAACAATATCATTTACTTGTTTATCAATTCTTTCATAATAATGCATTGTTGATTTATCACTCATACCTCCAATTATTCCTATTGTTTTCATATGTTATTCCTCCTTTGAATAAAAATAGGCGTGAAATAATTTCACACCTATATATTACTGCAATAAAATCTTTCTTTTGTGAAAGAATCATGAAAATTATTTTTTTACTGAATCTAAATATCTTTTTACTTTTCCTTTTGCTTTTTCAAGGTGACTACTTATTATTTCATGTAAATTATGAGTTTCTGCATA
>JAEEGL010949092.1_pt1 | contig 22269 bp, 10 predicted proteins | sample 9134231 | NCBI WGS metagenome assembly JAEEGL01 (sample SAMN16246548, study PRJNA631951) | gut metagenome | biome: gut microbiome; feature: rumen; material: fiber-attached | host: Bos | place: Iran: Karaj | collected 2018-10 | reverse complement strand
GCCCGAATACCAGTTGAATTCGCCCTTGAACAGCGCGTTTTTCGTAAAGCGCCAGCTCAGGGAAAGGCCCTCCAGCCGGTGCGCCTCGTCCGCGGTGAGCGCACGCGCCTGCGCCGACTGCATCAGCTTATCCAGCTGCTTTACATTGACTGCCGAAAGCGAAGTGTTGTTTACGAGCCCCACGCCGCCGTCCTGGCAGCTGTTGTGGCATACGCGTACGGCCTTTGCATTCCAGCCGCCGCAGTTGGCTTCGTAATACCGGAGGAATTCCGTTACGTCCTCCGCCGCCGCGCCGTAATAGGCGGCGCAGAATTCGCGCATATGGCGCTCCACGTCCGTATCCGGGTCCCACATAAGCTTGAGCAGCAGATAGACGCGCAGCTCGTGGAACTCGCCGGGCGCGATGAGATCGCCGCAGCCGTTATCGAAGATCGCATCCACGCCCCGGTCGCGGTAATACCGGAAACGCCCCTGCAGCGTGGTAAGGTTGGGATATATGGCGTAATAATACTGGAAGTTCGTGCTGTAATCCCAAATGTAAATGTTGTCCGTAAGCGCCGCCCAGCCTGCGAGATCCCCTGCGAAGGCCTTATTGGGCGGGCAGGAGGGATCGTCGAGCGCGTGCAGCGTGCAGGTGTTCATCGTGCACAGACGGATCACCACGTTATCGGCAACCGTGAGCCCCGCGGGCGGCGTCTGGGACCGCTGGTAGGCAAGCGTTTCGATACGTGCGGACGGGTATTCCTTTTTGATCTCCGCCGCCAGACGGTTGACGAAATCGAGCAGCGCGGCGCTGTCCGCGCCGCCGTGCGCGGCGTTGAAGGCTTTGCAGGCCTCGCACCGGCAGAAATCCATGCCGTCGTTCTGCGAGACGCTCAGAATGGCGTTATACTGCGAAAAATAGTTCCGCGCGTATTCCAGCGCCCGCCGGTACACCTCCGCATTGCGCAGACAGGGCTGCCGGTTGGGGCTGCGCGCGCCGCTGTCGTCACATCCGAAATATTCCGGGTGTTCCGCAAACAGCGACTGCGGCACGATCTGCTGCATCGTATGCACGCTGTTCACCGCCAGCTCGTACCGGCCGCCGCCGAGCTCCTCCGGCAGATAGGCCATAACGCCGTGCAGCTTGTGCGCGGCACAGTACGCCGGGTCCGCGGCGGAAAACGCCCAGAAGGTTTGCCGCAGCTGAAAGCACGGCTCGTAGAAATAATCGATATCGGGCAAAGCAAGTTCGCTCTGCCGCGGCACCACGGTAAGCTCATGCGTGAACCAGCGGCAGCCGAGCCAGTCCTCCAGAAACGTGTATACGGCGTACAGCGCCCCGCGCGGTGAGCCGCCGGTGAGGAACAGCCGCCGCCCCTCGGTATAGATGCGCACCGCGTCGGCGTCCATCGCGGCGCGGTCCACCGCCCCGGGAGCCTCCCGGTTGGTTTCGCCCACCACCAGCTCCTCCGCCATGGGGGCGGTATCGTCCGCGGCCACGGGGAACACGGCCCCGGTGATCTTACCGAGGTATTCCGCAAGCGTTCCGGCGGCCGTAAGCTCCGCCGGCGCCGCCGTTTGCGAAACGATGATGCGGTACGCCGTGCGGCCGTTTTCGGCCAGCGGCAGGGGCTCCCCTGCCGCGCTGACGGCGGAAACGGAAACAAACAAAAACAGAAGCGCAAAGAACAGACTGAAACTCTTTTTCATAACGGTTCCTCCGTTGCGTTTTTTGGAAATAAGGGAATTGCACTCTTTATATCCCGGAAAACGGGAAATCTGCCGTTAAGAAACAAAAAAACCGAAGCCCGCCGGAAAAGCGGGATCGGTTTTGCTCATGGGAAAGAACGGGCGGGCGCCTTAAAGCAGCCCTTCGGGGAACACCCGGTAAAACAGGCGGCAGATGCGGAAATAGATCTGCACAAAGGTGTCGAACGCCTTTACGAGCGCATAGTAGGCGCGCGACCTGCCGCCCTCCGCGGTGGGAATGGCGGAGCCCTCGGCCAGAGCGAGGTCGTACATATTCACCAGCGTATAATCGTAAGCGGCGGGATCGTCCTCGTACAGCGTGATCAGGCCGCAGCCGCGGCTGACGTCTTTGGAATAGGAGTTGCACCCGCAGGAGGGCACGTTGATCACGTCCACGCCCTCGATGTTTACGTTATACGAGTTGTTGTGGTCGTGGCCGTGGAACTCGGCGATCACGTCGCCCACCTCCAGCCATGCCTCAAGCTGGCCGTCGTATACGTTGGGCGGGCAGGGCACTTCCAGCCAGTAGCCGTTGAGGCGGGAGATGACGGGCATAAGGCTGTAGCTTTTGCCGTTGCGGTTTTCGGAGAGCCTGCCGAGGGAGAACGGCAGCTCCACGAAGAGCTCGTCGAAGATCTCGGGAATAACGATGTGCTGGAAATCCATGGCGGGAACGACCTTGCCGCCGTTGCGTTCCGCCAGCGCCGCGGCGGTCTCTTTATACCATTCAAGCTGGTCCTCGTGCACGTAATCGTAGCCGCCGACCTCGGGATCGTCGTTATACATGCCGGAATCGATCAGCCACAGGTTAAAGGCGATGCTTTCGCCGTCCGAAGAGAGGATGGGGATGTTGCAGTTGCCGCAGCCGCTGATCTCGGGCGCGGCGTCGTACGTAAGGCAGGCGCCGAGGGATTGGTAGATCTTCAGCAGTTCTTCCTTGCTTACGTTGTGCTCCTCATCGTGGTTGCCGAACACGAGGCCGTAAGGGATATCGCGCGCCAGCAGCGGCGCGGTGATGGCCTCGATGGCGGCCTTCTGGTTCTCGTAGCCGTCGGCGACGGTGTTATCGCCCAGAAAGATGACGAAATCGGGCTCGTATTTATCCAGCGCCTCGTTCATGATGGCGGCGGTGGTCTCCTCAAGGTCTTCGTCGTCCTGCGGGTCCGCGAACAGCATGATCTTAAAGGTGCCGTCCTCGCGGAAGCGCAGTTCGGTTTTGTTTTCACTCTCCGCGGCAGACGCAGGGATAAGCGTAAACACGAACGCGGCGGCAAGCAGTACCGAAAACAGTTTTCCGAATCGTTTCATATTATTACTCCTTTTATGCACGGTTTCTGAAAAAAACGCAGCGGCTTCTCCGGTTTTACGCCGCAAAACCGTTCATATATCTGAATTTGTTGAATATCTCGATCAGAATGCCGGGATCGGCCTTCGGGAAAGCGCTGCTCTCCCAGCCGAGCTTGCCCGCAAGCCGCCGCGGGATGGTGTAGTTATCCACGGCCTGCCCGGGGTTAATAAAATCGTCGCAGCCGAACACGAACAGCGGCACGTTTCTGGGCGTGTGCTCGTGCGAGTGGAATTTATATTCGCCGCCGGATTTGTAAATATTGCCGGTCTCGTGGTCCGCCGTGACCACGACGACGGTGTTCTGGTCCCGCCACGCGAACTCCGCTGCCACGCGGACGGCGTCGTCGAAGCCCTTTACCGCGTTTGCCACGCTGGCGCGTTTTTCGGGATAATCGCTGCCGTTATCGTGCGTGTGGGAGTTTTTATCGATATGCGCGCCCTCTACCATCAGCACGAAGCCCTCGCCGTTCTTTTTGTTGAGCAGCTCGATAGCCTTCGCGGTCATTTCGGCAAGGCTGGGAGAAGGATCGTTCTCGCGCATCGGAACACGCCACATATTGGAGCTGAACTGCCCGATGCTGCGTGTGCCGGGCAGCAGCGTATTCATTTCGTCCTTGGTGGTGATGTACTTCCAGCCGTTGGCGATCGCGTCTTCCTTTACGATGTCGCCCGCCGCGCCCCACAGGAGCGTGAGCTGCGTTTTTACCTGCTCGGCGGCGATCTTTTCGTACTGCTTGCGGTAAAGCACGTGTACGGAGAAGGACGCGGGCGTGGCGCCGGTGGTCTGATCGGTGGTGACGACGCCGGTGCGCATCCCGCGGGAGATGGCCTCGTCCATGATCGAACGCGGATGGGATACCAGATTGAACGGGTCGGTCTCGTATACCGCCACCGTCTGATTCATGATGCGCACCCCGCACGAAAGCGCGCTGCCCCCGGCGGCGCTGTCGGTGGTGATGTGGGAAGCCGAGCTGGTCCTGCTCTGCCCGCGCAGATCGTAATGCGTATCCATAAACAGATCGTAGCCCTCCTGCCGGGCAAGCTGCAGATGGTTTTCGCCCATGCCGTCGCCGATCATGATGATCACGTTTTTCGCGGTGCCCGCGCCGTTTTCCACCGCGTAGGTCTCTACGGTGAGCGACGTGAGCGGCAGCGCCGCAATCAGGACGCAGAACGCAAGAAGCAGGGAAAGAAGCCTGTTTTTCTTCATAAGAACGCCTCCTAAATATTACTTATAATGCAACTATACAAAATATTGAACACATTGTCAAGGAACTGCACGAAAAAATTATTGTTTTTCATGGGCGGGATCACGATATTCCGTAAACGAACCGCATAAAACGCAATGCGGCCCCGGACCGTTCGGCGCGGGACCGCATTTTGTATTGCCCCCTCCGCGCGCTCAGCGGCGGCATACGAGGGTTTTGATCTCGAACGGGCGGAACGTGAGGCGCACCGTGCCGTCCGCGAGCGGGACGCGCTCCAGCGGGTCCTCGAGCAGATCGGTAAGCTCCACGCCGGAAACGGGCGTGCCGAAGCGCACCTCGGCGGCGGTTTTTGTGCCCTCGCACTCGTACAGACGAAGAACGAAGGCGTCGCTGCCGTCCTCGGCGGGCTTGACCGCCTCTGCAATGATATTCGGCGCGCCGATGTGCAGGAAGGGCGCGGTTTCCGCTTTGCCGCGCACGGCAAAATGCGGCACGTTCAGCTCGTAGGCGGGCTGCGTTACCGAAGCCGCCGAAAACGCGCCGGCATGCGGCAGCAGCGCGCAGGTCATTTCGTGCAGGCCGCGGTCTCCGGTAGGATCGGGGTGGGTGCCGCCGCGGTGCAGCGACAGGCGCAGATCGCAGCCGTACACGGTAACGCCGTACTTGCAGTCGTTGAGGACGGCCGCGCCGAAGCCCGGCTCGCTGACGTCGGTGTAATTCCGGTTGCACACCTCGAATTTCGCGACCTCCAAACTGTTGTTCCGGGTGGTTGGGCGGTCGACGGCGCCGAACTGGATCTCGCTTTTCGCGTGCGCGGCGGCGATATCCAGATCGAAGCCGATTTTAAGCAGGCGGTGCGGGCTGTTCCAATCTGCCAGCATGTGGAAATCCACGCGCGGGCTGTTCGCGTAGCAAACCATATCCTGGGTGACGGAGGTGCCGTTTTCGAGGGTGAACGTGCTGCGCAGGCGGATCTCCACCGCGCCGTCGGTAACCACCGTTCTGCCGCCGAAGCCGCGCACGGGAAGCAGGTTTTCTACCACGTCGCTGTCCACGTCCCAGTTATCGTAATACAGAGGCACGTCCTCGCCGAAGAGCAGCACGCCGAGGGGCGCGCCGCCCGCCTTGCGCAGCTCTCTGCCGGAGGCGAGGTCCGTGAAGGACGCGATGTAGCCGTCCCCGTCAAATACGATCTTCGCGAAGGGCGTAACGAGCGTTGTACCGTCGTACACGAAGGGGGATTCCCCCGCCGAAGGCGCTTCGACCAGCGCGACCGCGGCGCTGCCGAAGCCCGGGATCTTTACGCCGCCCACGGCAAGCACTTCCCTGCCGCAGACGTCGGTATAGCGCTGGGAGGGATAGTCCCGCGCGTAGCCGGGCGCCTCGATCACGGCGGCGTCCTCCCGCGCGAACGAAAGGGTGTTGAACAGCGTTACGCCCGCGCCGCCGTCCGTAAGGGCCGCGGCGTAATCCGCCGCCGCGGTCTTATAATTATGCAGCAGTTCGTCCAGTTCTTTATGGTAAACGTCGTACACGGGCTTGACGGACGTGCCGGGAAGGATATCGTGGAACTGGTTTTTGAGCAGCGTTTTGAGCCAGACGTCGCTCATTTCGTGCCGCGGGCTGCCGCTGAGCACGTTAAAATACTCGAAATCGCGCAGCGCGTATTCCGCCTTGCGGTTTTTGCGCTTTACGCCGTGCATCTGCGTAAGCGTGCCGCGGTGCAGCTCGAGATAAAGCTCGTCGCGGTACACGGGCAGGTCGTCCCTTTGGGCTTCCAGCTCGTGCATAAAATCGCTTGCCGACATCGGCACGACCTCCGGCATGCCCTCCATATTAGAGGAACGCAGGAACGTTTCAATCATGCCCGGCGTGGGGCCGCCGCCCCCGTCGCCGAAGCCGTAGGCAAGAAAGCGCAGATCGGAGGCTTCCTTCTTCTGCAGGTCGTGCACGCACGCGGCGCAGTCGGCAACGTCCGGCCAGCAGTGGGTGCGGTTGAAATGCGTGAGCACCTCGCTGCCGTCGATGCCCTTCCAGACGAAGCTTTCAAACGGGAAGCGGTTGAGCTGGTTCCATCCGATCTTGGTGGTATAAAAATACTTCACCCCGCTGCCCAGCATGATCTGCGGGATGTTGGCGTTGTAGCCGAACGTATCGGGCAGCCAGAACGCATCCGAGGTATACCCGAAGTTTTCGCGCGTGAACTGCTGTCCCTTTAAAAACTGGCGCGCCATCAGCTCGCCGGAGGTGATGTTGCAGTCGCATTCCACGTAGACGCCGCCGTTGGGCTCGTACCGCCCTTCCGCGACGCGCCGTTTCATCTCCGCGAAAATATCGGGATAGTACTCCTTCATCCACTCGCCGTGCAGCGCGGAGGACTGGATGAACGTGTAAGCGGGGTACTGTTCCATCAGATACAGGGCGTTGGCATAGGTCCTCGCGCATTTGCGCACGGTTTCCGCCACAGGCCACAGCCACGCGGTATCCATGTGGGAATGCCCGGTGACGCCTACCCTGCCGAACACGCGGGAATTGCCGCCGCCGAAAAACGGACGCGAGATCTCCAGCGTTCTGCGCACGCCTTCCGCGACCGCTTTGTCGGACGCGTCCTTCGGGAACAGCGGCAGCACCGCGTTGATCTTCAGCAGCGCTTTTTTTGCGCGGGCGGAAACGAACCCGTCCCCGGGCAGCCGCCGCGCGGCGTTCAGCAGCTCGCGCACGTCAAAGATCATTGTAAAAACGTCGTCGCTGCGCGTGCAGATGTCCACGCCGCCGAAGGTGTGCGTAAAGCCCTGCGTGGGATCCGGACAGAAGTAATCGTCGTAGGGATCGGTATTCGGATCGTAATGTCCGGCGTAGCACTCGAACGCGAGACGGAGCGTTTCGCCCGCCGCGGGCGCCCCGAGGTACTGGCATGCGTGCCCGCCGCCGATGAAATCGCGGTTTTTGCTGTTGATGATGCCTTTGGGCACGCCGTTGAGGAAAAACAGCTGCTCCGCGCCACCGCAGCCCGAAACCGCGTACAGCGGGCGGCCCGCCAAAGACGCGGGAACGGTGAATTCGCCCCGGAGCCACATATTCTGCCATTCGCCGCCCCAGGACGCGCCCGGCGCGATCGGCGCAAAGCCGGTTTCGGGGACCCGCCGCAGGTGCTCCTGCGTAAAGAGCGCCTCGGTGCGCTGCAGCTCCCCCACCTTGGTGTAGATCAGTTTTTCGTAGATCCTGAGCGCGGCGTTCAGTTTATCGAACACCCGGTTCTGCATGTTTTCGTCGTACATCCCGTATCCTCCCGAAATCAGTTTTCGGTAAAGATTATAATATATCCGCGCTTTGAATGCAACCGGATATAAAAACAAAAACGAGGCCGCCGCGCTTGACAGCGCCGATGCACGGGCGTATACTGAAGAAAACGAAACGGCGGCCGGGAGGGCTGATCAACATGGAAACGGTGTTTTACGTGCACGGCAAGGGCGGCAGCGCAGCGGAGGCGGCGCATTACGCACCGCTGTTTCCGGGGTGCGGGGCCGTGGGAGCGGAATACGACGGCACGACGCCGCGGACGGCGGCAAAGGACCTGCGCGCCGCGGCGGAAAAACTGAAAAAACGCGGCGGCGTGATCCTGATCGCCAACAGCATCGGCGCGTATTTCAGCATGTGCGCGGGGCTGGATACGATCGCGGACCGGGCGTATTTTATTTCGCCCGTACTGGATATGGAAGGGCTGATCCGCGGCCGCATGGCGGCGGAAAACGTGACCGAGGAGGCGCTTGCGGCACAGGGAGAGCTCCCCTCCGTTACCGGCGAGCCTTTTTCGGCGGCGTATTTAAGCTACGTGCGGGAGCACCCTGCCCGCTGGGACGGCCCCGCGGAGATCCTTTACGCGGACGGCGACGCTCTAACCCCCCGCGGGACGGCGGCGCGTTTTGCGCGGCGATACGGCGCGGGCCTTACCGTGATGGAACACGGCGAGCATTGGTTCCATACGCCGGAGCAGATGCGCTTTCTGGACGGCTGGATACTGAAATGCGAGCGGAGATACGCCGCGGCGGCATACCCCATCCGAAGGCTGGACGAAAGCGAGATCCCCGCGGCGCTCGCCCTCGCGTGGCGCGTGTTTTCGGAATACGAATCGCCCGTGTATCCCCCCGAGGGCACGGAGGAATTCCGCAAAAGCATAAACGACGAAACCTACCTTGCGGGCATCCGATATTACGGCGCGTTTGACGGGACGACGCTGATCGGCGAGATCGGCATCCGGCCCGCGAACGGGCATATCTGCTTTTTCTTTGTGGACGGGCGGTACCACCGCCGCGGGACAGGCACCGCGCTGTTCCGGTTTTTGCTGCGTGATATCCCGGACGGGGACTTCACGCTGAACGCCGCTCCGTACGGCCTGCCGTTTTATAAGGCGCTGGGCTTTGAACCCACCGACGCGGAGCAGACGGTGAACGGCATCCGGTTTACGCCGATGCGGTACGGATGCGCCGGGGACAGATGATCCCGAGCCGCTTTCGTTCCGCCTTCACCGCTGCCCGAAGGGCAAAATCGGCGGGCGTTATAATCATTTATAGAAAACAAGCAGTTTCCCGTTAATCAAAAAGATCCGTTCCCGGTGAACGGATCTTTGTATTTTACGATGTACGGTTCCTTACAGAAGGCGGGCGCCGCCCCAGAGCTGCGGGAACAGGCTGCCGCGGTTCTGCTTCGGCTCTTCCTCAAAAATCAGCTCCACCACGCCCACGTTGCAAACGGGATCGGGGGCTTTTGCGGGCAGGCCTTTCACGGTGATGCGGGCCTTATCCTGCGTGAAGGGCAGGCTCTCGCCGGAGGGCAGCAGACGCGCTCCGAGCAGCTTTGTGTGATAACCGCCCACCGTGAATTCGCCGTTGTCCGGCCAGATCCAGTTCCACACGAACACGCGGTTCTTTTTGCGGGTGGTGCTGCGCACGCTGAACTCCCCCACTGCGGGGTCCACGCGCCCGTACACGGCGTCGCCGTGCGCGGCAAGCCACCGCCCCACCTGTGTTAAGGGCTCCACGGCCTCGGCGGGCACGCTGCCGTCCGGCGCGGGGCCGATGTTCAGCAGCAGGTTGCCGCAGCTGCCGGTAACGCGCCACAGCATGCGCAGGATGCGCTGCGCGCTGTAGCTGTAAGGCGCGGCCTGCACGGAATCTATGTAGCCCCAGCTGAGGTCGTTGAAGGTCATGCAGGCCTCCCAGTCGCGGTCCATCGGGTGGATCTCGCCCTCCGGCGTGCCGAAATCCTCCTCCAGCCAGGAACGGTTGTTGATGATGATATGCGGTTGGAGGGCGCGCAGGGTCTGATTGCGGCGCAGCGAATCCCAGCCCTCGTAGCTTTGCAGCGGCCAGGCAACGTCGTACCAGAGGATATCGATTTTGCCGTAATTGGTGAGCAGCTCGGTGTTGAGCGCGGTAAGATATTCGTTGAAGCGCCGCTGTGCATCCGGGTCGGTGGCGCAGTCGCGGCCGTCCGGATGGTGCCAATCCATGATCGAGGAATAAAACCCTACGCCGAGGCCGAACTCCCGGCAGGCATCCACGAACTCCCGCACGATATCGCGGTGCGGGCCGTAGTTGACGCTGTTGTAGGGGTTGACCTTGGAATCCCAGAGCGAGAAGCCCTCGTGATGGCGCGTCGTCATTACCATATACCTGCATCCGGCGGCCTTGGCGAGCTTTGCCCACTCGCGCGGGGCGCCGGGCCTGGGACAGAAGCGGTCCGCAAGCTTTTCGTATTCTTCGGGGGCGATGTTTTCGTTGGCCATCACCCATTCCTGCCGCCCGAGGACGGCGTAGAGCCCGAAGTGGACGAACATGCCGAAGCGCGCCTCGCGCCACCACGCCATGCGCTCGTCACGGGTGGCGGCAAGGGACGCCTCGTACTCCGATCTTGAAAGAAAATTCATGCTGATATCCTCCTTGAACACAAGCCGTAAAACGGCAGATCGTTATTTGCTCAGGGTTGAAATACGCTTTGCAGCGCCTCGCGGTTCTGCGCGATGGGATCGTACCCGAGAGCGAAGTATTTGAACATCCATACAACGGCGTTCCACTTGAAGAACAGCCAGTCCAGCACGGTGACCAGCGTGCGCAGGCGGGTGGAGATATCGTGCGTGGCGGGCACCTCCACCGGCTGCAGGGTCTGCCCCTCCCGCAATATCGTGAAAGGCTGGGAATAGCAGATGCCGTACGGCCCGGTGATGTAAAACCGGACGTAGAGGTTCGGCTCCGCCAGCAGGGCGGGGTCGTTGAGGTCCAGTGTGGCCGCGCCGGAGGCAATATTCTCTTCCCGCAGGATCACGCTGCAGTCCGATACCCACGTGATCCTGTCAAAGTGCTCGCCCTGCACCGTGATGGTCCCGGCGGCTTCGTCCACAGAAATGCGCGTGACCATGGGCGTATCGCTGCAGTCCACGTAAGCGGGGTCGTTATAAAGCTGCGCGTCGTCCCGGTAACCGGGCAGCTCCTCCATGCCGTTGAGCTCCACGCCGTTGGAATAATGCGATACGGCGAAGGCCGCGCCGTTTTCCATGGCGGAACGCACGTGGTCAAGGTCGAACGTATCCATCAGAAGCATGGTATAAGCGTCGTTTTCGCAGTTTAAGGAATGCGCGTCCGAGAAGCAGAACGCCCATGGCGTTACGCCGTTGGGGATCGTCTTCTGCAGGATCTGGTCGTATAGAATGCGGTCGCAGCGGGTGTGCGCGTCCGTGGCGGAGTTGACGCCCATGCCCACGCTCGCCCCCGCGTTTTCAAGAAACAGGCGGGCGAATTTGTTTACGTAGTATTCGTCGATCTTCTGCCCCACGTGGTCTGCGCTGTCTTTCTCCGGATAAACGTACTCCCCTACGTGCGCCAGCATGGAGACGCCGCCCGCGTCCTTCACGCCTTTGCTGGGCGTTTCGTAATCGCCGTAAACGCCCGCGAGCCCCTGCCCGTACTCCGCCCAGTAGCCGGTGAGATGGCAGTCCGCCACGGGAGTGGCCATATTGAGCTCGATGCCGAGGGGCACGTCCAGCATGCCGTTTTTATGCGTGCGCGTGCCGGAGGCCGCCGTGCCGTTCAGGACGGCGGCGTATTCCTCCGCCGTGAGCGGTTCGATCTCCGCCATCTGCGTGCGCTCTTTTTTAATAAAGCGCATCAGGGGCACGAGGTCCGGCCGGCGGTCCCAGCCCCGGTTCAGCGTGCCGTGGTCCGTGAGCGCGACGACGTCGTAATCGAGGTCGTAGTGCCGCTGCACGAACTCGTGGATCGTGGGATAGCCGTCCGAGGCGTTGGTGTGGCAGTGCGGCTGAAATTTATACGCGCCCCACGTATCCCAGTCCACCGCGTCGTACGGGCCGGAGATGCTCCAGCGCACGGGCGCGGCGGCGGCCGCCGCGGGCAGCCATAACAGCGCGGCAAGCAGCGCCGCAAGGCTCAGCGCCGCCGCTTTTTTTATGCGTTTCATATGAGGGACTCCTTCCGTCTGTCTGTATAAGGATCCGGTTTATCTGCGGAACCAGTCCGCGATCCGGGCAAACAGATTGCGGAGCCATTCGATGATGCGCCGGAACAGATTTTTTCCCGAACCGTCGGAGGGGCTCTCTTCCCCGCCGCCGGAGGGCTCTTCCGCCGGCGTCTGCGGGACGGGATCCTCCGTCGGGAAGCGCTCCGCCCAGCCGAGCCGGGAGGCGATCAGGTTCGGAAGATCGCGGTTGTCCATTTCCGCGCCTTCGGCAAAGAGGTCCGGCGCGCCGTATACGAACACGGGCACGTTTTTGCCGGTGTGCGAGGCGGAATGGAACGTGTATTCGCCGGCGGCGTCGTCAAAATACAGGTTGCCCGTTTCGTGGTCGGCGGTGACGATCACCAGCGTATGCCCGTCCGCGCGGGCGAATTCCACCGCTTTCCGCACCGCGCGGTCAAAGCCCGCCACGCACTCGGCGGTCTTCGCGCGTTTTTCGGGGTAATCCACCGCACCGCCGGACGAATCGTCCGCGAATTTATCGATATGCGCTCCCTCCACCATCAGAAAGAATCCGTCCGCCGCGTCCGCACTCAGCAGGGAGATCGATTTTTCGGTCATTTCCGCCAGCGTGGGCGCGCCGTTGGAGGGGGTAAGGCTCCAGCAGTCGGAGGGGAGCTGCGCAAAGCTGCGCGTCCCCGCCTGCAGGTCCCGCAGCTCCGTAACGCCGGTAACGTAGGCATACCCGTGCGAGACCGCCGCGGATTGGCTTACGGTGCCGGACTTTGCGCCCCAGATGAGATCAAAACCGGACGCCAGCTGCTGGGCGGAGATATCCCCGCTGTTATCGCGCGAGGCGGTATGCGACGAATACGCCGCGGGCGTGGCGCCCGTGGTTTTATCGGTGGTGACGATACCGATGCGCATACCGTGCAAAACGGCGTTTTCGGTGATCATGCGCGGCTGCAGGCTGGGCTTACCGGCGGAATCCGGATAGACGCACACCTGCCCGTTATTTACGCGCACCCCGCACGAGAGCGCCGTTGCGCCCGCCGCGGAATCCGTAACGCTGCTTGAATTGGACCGGGTGCGCGACCATCCCATGACGTCGGCGTTCTGTTCCATGAACAGCGCGTACCCCTCCTGCTCCGCAAGCCGCAGGTGGTTGATGCCCATACCGTCGCCGATCATGAAGATCACGTTTTTGATCTGCGCCTCCTCCGCGCTTGCGGGCGCGGCAAAGCAGAACGCGCCGAACGCAAAAAGAACGCAAAGCAGAATACTGAAACTTTTTTTGAACATTACCGGAACCTCCCGTGAAAAAAACCGTCTGTAATAAAATTTTACCACACCGCTTTTGCTTTTTCAAGGGAAAGCGCGCGCGGAAAGCATAAAAAACCGGTCGGGGATTTGCTCCCCGGCCGGAAACAGTAAAAAACTTTTACCCGCAGTAATACTTAACGGCCTCGTTCACGAACGCCGCCGTGCCCGCGCCGCCGGCGCGGTCGATGTTTTCGGTGAATTCGCCGCCCGCGGCGTAAAGGCCGCCGAGCCCCGCCAATATCTCATCCGTGCAGGTGTAATAGTGCGCGGTGATATACGCCTGCAGGACCTTTACCTGCGCCTGCGCAGCCGGGGCGGACGCAGGCCCGTCCTTCAGCCTGCCGAAGCCGGCAAAGAGCTCCATGAGCCCCTCTGCGGCCTCCCGCCGGGCCCGGTCGCTCTGAACCGCCGTTTTCCGCTCATATTCACGATAGGCCGGGGTATCGCCCCACCGCGCCTTCGCCTCTTCCGCGCGGGCCTCTGTTTTACTGATATCAAACGCCGAAAAATCCATAACCGCTTCTCCTTTTCCCCGCGTAAGACGGCGAACCCCGTGTGCCGGTGTTCTCCGGGCCGCCTCGCTTACGGTTCTATTTTACACTATAACGCGGTCCGAAAGTCAAGTGTTTTTTTTACCATCTCAAAATAATGTTTACGGCGGCGCGGAAAACCGCATTTGCCCGGGTTTTGCGCAAAACCCGGGTTGACATTTTTTATGAACCATAGGATAATAGATCACAGTAAATCAAATCACATCCGACCGACGGGAGGGAACGGAATTGAAAAAAAAGGTATTGAAAAAGCCCCTGGCGCTCCTGCTTGTGGCAGCGCTGCTGTTTACGGTTTTATGCGTGCCGGCGTTCGCCGCCGGGAAGGACTGCGCCGTGCGCTTTGCGGTTGCAACGGACGTACACCTGCGCCTGCCGAACGCGGACCTGCCGGTGTATTACCCGGAAAGCGAGCTCTACTATTCCTGCTGGGGCTCCGGCAACCAGACCCACGAGGCGACCGGCCTGCTGCTGCAGGCGCTTGCGCGCGCCGAGGAGAACGGGGCGGAGTTCGTTTTGCTGTGCGGCGACCTGACGCACTTCGGCAACGAGACGCAGCACCGGTATTTTGCCTCGCTGCTGCGCGGCTTTGAAGAGACGAGCGGCATTGCGGTTTACGTGGTCCCCGGCAACCACGACTACTACGAAACCACGCCTGTCCAATTCAAAGAATACTATTATGATTTCGGTTATGGCGAAGCGCTTGTTACGGACGCCGAGACCGCCTCGTATACGGCGGACCTGCCCGGCGGTTACCGGCTGATCGCCATAGATTCCAACGACCCGGGCAAGGACGGGGACGGCCTGACCGAGCGGCTGTTCAACTGGATCGGCGCGCAGGCGGACGCGGCCGCGGCGGACGGCAGAACGCCCATCGCCATGATGCACCACCCGCTGCTGGAGCCGATCCCGTACGCGAGCGTGCTGATGAAGGATTTTATCGTCCGGGACCATGAGGCGGTGGCCGAGCGGTTTACACAGTGGGGCATTTCCTACGTGTTCACCGGCCACGAGCACGGCAACAATATTACGTCCTTTACCGGCTCCGACGGCAGGACCATATACGATATCCTCACGACCTCGCTGAATTCCTATCCTACGGAATTCCGCATGGTCGACCTTACACAAGAAAACATGAAAATAACGATGGAGCGGCTGGAATCCCTCGACCCAGCCTACGTTCCTCCCGGATATAACGACGCGCAGCGCGCGGCGATCGCGGAGGATTACACCGCCTATTCCCTCGGCTTTTTCAAGTTTTCCGTCGCGAAGAAAATTGAACGCGTCATCGCGCCCGAATTCATCAAGGACGCGCTCGGGCAGGATTCCGGCGCGCTGGCGGACGCGGTGGACGTTGTGATGCCGCTGGTGACCGAAGCGCTGAACATGCCGTTTTACGCCGACGGGGGTGAAAGCGTGGCCTCGCTTGCGGCCGCGGCGGGCGCAACGCTGCCCGAATCGGACTACCGGAGCCTGATGGACCTGATCACAAGCCTCGTGGCGGTCGTTTACTGCGGCGGCGAGAACCTTCCGGTTTCGGAAGCGCCGGAGAGCAGGATCTTCCTTGTGGCGCTGAACACGATGCTGAAATACATTCTGGCGCAGACCGGGAACCGGGTATCGAAGGACAGCCTGAACCGCATTTTCGGCGCGCTGGGCTTCAACGCGATCGGCACGCCCGACCTGTACCGCTGGAACCGCGCGTACGTTCCCGGCGCGGATTGCAGTTACGCCGCGGCGGAGGCCGCGCTCGCTCCCCTGCTGAACAGGTTTCTGGTGGACGACGCCGTGCCGGACCGCGACGCCGTGCTGGTCCCCTCCGGACCGCAGGACGGCGCCGGAACCGGGTTCGCCGCGTTTATACACAAGCTGAAGGCGTTTTTTGACCGCATTGCCGGGTTCTTTAAAAAGCTGACGGCCTTCGGCGGATAAAAACCGTCCCGGTTTCCGGCGGCGGACGCGCGCCGGGCACCGGAGAAAAATTCTGAGATACTGCTGCGCCGGCGGATTCGGCGCCATGCCTGATGAATTTGCGCACATGATCCCGGAGGGGGTCGGATCCGGTCTGCCCGGTGTTCCCCTTGCGCAGAGACGGGGGAAACTGCCGGCGGATGCAAAAGTTCCTGTTCCTGCGCAGGTTTACGATGGGACAGGCAAGGCAGGAGGAGCTGATAGATTCTTTTCTTGACAGCGATCTGAAAGAAGACGGCGAATTTACAAAAAACCTGTTTATGAACCTGAGCCCGTATTGCAGAACGGACGCCGTCCGGAGACAGCGCACGGCGCGAAAGACAGCAGCCAAACCGGAAATGACAACGTAATACTCCCCCGCCCTCGCCAAAGAAAAGGACGCACGGAAAAAGCGGCAAGGAATCTATATGATCCCTTATTTGCACCGCCGATTCCGTGCGTCTATGTTTTTTTACGCTTATGCCTCTTTTTGCCGAAGCGGGAGCCGTTTTCCGTTTCGGGATCCGCTCCGCGAGGTCGTTTTTTACCGGAGTTATTTAGCGCGCTCCGAACCAAAAGGGCTGCCGCAGCTCCCGCTTCGGGAACCGCAGCAGCCCCGTCCCGTTTTAAATCAGACCGCTGTTACCATTGGAAGGTGAAAAACTGGACCATTTTTTTGAGGATGAAGATGATATCGTGGATCAGGCTGATCAGCCAGCCGTGCAGCTTGCCGGTATCGTGCACCTCGCCGCACAGCGGGCAGATGCGGTCGCCCTCGCCGTCGCCGCCGGGGCCGTTCGGGTCATCCGGATTATCCGGGTTGTCCGGGTTCTCGGAGGCGTCAACGGTGACGACGACGTCCGCGCGGTCACGGATACGGATGCGGGCGAAGAAGTCGGTATCGGGCCAGGTATCGTCCGAGGAGGCAAGGCCGGTCACGGTGATCTGCTTGCCTACCGCAAGGTTCTCCACCTCTTTGCCGGTGGTGATGTAACCGTCGATGAACACGCGGCAGATATCGCCGTTTTCGTCCTTCACCATAATGGTCTGGACCAGGCCGTTGGCAAGCTCAAAGCTCTCCACGGTGCCCTTTACGGTAACAAGGTCGCCGCGTACCGAGAAATCGTTGATCTGCGCCGCGGTCACCTCTTTGGGCGTCGCGGCGGAGAGATCCTCGCCGATCACTTCGATCGAGGTCACCTGCAGCTCGGGCTCGCCCTGGTAGAAGTCGGTGTAGCCCTCCACGCGCACGATGTCGCCGATCTTGAATTCGCCCGCCACGGGGAAGCAGCAGATGCCGCCGGTTTCATCCTGTACGTAAATGCAGTCGAAAAACGCGGTATCCCTATCGTAGCCGGAAGCGTTGGAGGTAACAACGCCCCGAATGGCGTATTCGTAGCCCTCCTTATCGTTGGCGCGTACCTCGCTGATATTCGTTACGGGCAGCTCGCCCTCCGTTTCGCGCACCGAAAGGATCAGATCCTTGGTGTAGGTGTGCGCTTTGCCGTCGATCACCATGGTCACGGTCACCGTGACCGTCTGGCGCCTGGCTTCGGCGGGCACGTAGGTGAACGCCACGTCGGCGGTGCCGCCCGCGGGCACGGTGGTCTGGGTATCGCTTCTGCCGATCTCTTCGCCGTCGGCGGTGTAAACCACGCCCGTGATCACGGCGTCGGTGGCCTCGTTGTTATACGCGGTGGCGGTAAGCACGGTCTCTTCGCCGACAAGCGCGGTCTCGCCGTCGCTCTCAAAGGCGGAAATACCGGCGGAAACGCCGTTGCCTACCCAAACGGGAGCGGTCACGGCAAGGTCGCCGTCCCTCTGGGTGACGCGCACGTAGTAATAGGTTTCTTCGGGAGACAGGGTAACGCTCAGGGCGCCTTCCGCCAGCTCCACGGGATCGGACCAGGTATACACGGTTTTGCCCTCGTTGCCGATGAGCTCCACCTTGGCGATGGCGTCCGCGGCGTCGGGATCGTACACGGTAATAACCACGTTCAGCTCGGCGGGCTTCTCTTCGCCGAAGATCGTGCCCATGGGCAGGTCGTTCACGTTGTAGGTGATCTCCAGGTTCTTATCCTCGGTGGCGTATACGCGCAGGGCGCGGATGGCGTCGTAAAGGCCCTGCTCGGTGAAGGACTCGGCAAGGATCACGTCGCGGGCGTCGTTGGCGTTGCCCCAGAGGCCCTTGTGGTTATCCTGATTGTTGGTGGGCGCCACGTGCCAGCCCTGGGCCAGCGCCAGATCGTATTCGGAATAGCTCGGGAAGTAGCCGCCCGCGCCAACCTGGCCTTCGCCGTTGCCCACCTCCACAAGGAACATGTGGTCGTCGGTTGCGTCGTCACGGTAGGCGAAATCGTTGAAGTTGCCGAAGGTGGTGCCGGGGTGGTTGAACTGGTTGAGGGAATCGCCCTTGTTGATGGTTTCGTAATAGAGCTTCATGCCCGCGTCGCCGGTCTTGTTGTTGAGCGCGGCGTTGTTGCGCGAAACGAGGCCGTCGGAATCGAAGGTGTTGATGTGGCCGGGGCCGCCGGACCAGGTCATTTCAAAGCCCGCGAGGGCGATCAGATCCTTCTGATTTGCGTTGAAATCGGCCACGGTGCCCTTGTAGGTTTCCCACAGGGCGCGGGAGGCGTCGGTCATCAGGGATTTATCGTTCAGCGCGTCTGCCGGGTTCGCGGCGGAGGCGGAATCAAAGTAGTTGGAATGGTCGGTGAAGGCCACGAAATCCACGTTGGCGGAATCGGGCAGGTTGGCCACGTAATCCAGCGCGTTCTCCAGCGTACCGGAGCCGTCGGAATAGGTAGTGTGGGAGTGGAGCTGGCCGAAGTAGAGCTTGTAGCCCGCTTCGCCTATGGTAAAGCTCCAGCTCTTTTCCGCCGCAACGCCGTCGGCGCGGGTCACGACTATGCGCACGGTCACTCTGCCGTCCGGCAGGGCTTCGGCGGGCTGCCAGAGGAGCTTGCCGTTTGTGAGCTCGGGGGTTACCTCATGCTCGGCGTCGCCGTATACCAAGGTCATAGCGATCTCGGGAGCCTCGCCCGCGTTGCCGATGGCAGCGCCGATGGCGGGCTGCTTCTCTTCGCCGGTCTGGGCGTTGGGCGCGGGGGTAAGATCGGTAAAGAAAGGCTCGTCCACGTTCTCTACGGTTTTTACGCCGGTGTAGCGGATGCCGTAGCTGTTCGATACGGTTACTTCCACGGTAAAGGAAGCGGCGTTGCGGTCGCCGTCCAGCGCTTCGGCGGGCACGGTGAAGGTGTAGCCTCTGCCGTCGGCGGATACGGTGTAATCCTCAACGTTCAGCAGGGTATCGCCGCTGCGTACCGCGATGCTCACGTTGCTGATCTCGGGGGCGAGGTCGTCCAGCGAGAAGGCGACGCTGTAATCCTGCTCAAAGAAGCGGCGGGCCTCACAGTCGAATTTCACGCTCGGGGCCTGCACCACGTCGCCGTAGATCTCGGTGCCGTCGGCCACCTCGTAGAAGTTGAACAGGTAGATGCCCACGTCGTTCTTGGTGGAGAAAGTCCAGCCCGAGAACACGGAGGAGTAGTATTCCACGCACACGGGCGTGCCGTTGTAGGTGACGTCCTTATTGTAAATGATGTAGCCGCCTTCCTTGGCCTGCAGGTACCATTTCGCGGCCTCGGGCGCGCTGCCGTCCTCGTTGGGGGCAATGAAGAACAGCTCTTCGGAAGTGTTCGTGGCAAGGAATTTGCCGTCGATTTCAAAGGTGTAGTAGCGGCCCATGGTATCCACCTTGAATACGTAGGCGCCGTTGCCGGCAACCGCTTTGCCGGTTTCGATTTCGGTGGGAATGGCCTTCATCGAGAAGTTGGCTTCATCCCAAAGGCCGATGGAAGCGGCGGCGGAGGCGTTATACGCTACGTAGGAAGCGCCCTTCTGCAGCACGCCGTCCCACGTGCCGTCGTCGTAAGCGGCGATCGCGTTTGCGGGATCCACCAGATAGAACTGCAGCGCGAAGTTGCCCTCGGAGAAGTTCGAGGCCGTGGTCTGGGTGAAATAGCCGGAGAAGACCTCGCTTTCGTTGCGCACGTAAGCTTCAATATAGGCGGGGCCTCTGTCGCCCGATACCGTGGGGGAGCTGATATAGAAGCTGTTCGCGGTTTTGGCCGGGGAGAGGGTCCACTTGTTGTCGGGATATTTGGCCACGTTCAGGCTGAGCTCCGCGTAGGTATCGCTCTTCCACACCGTGATGGAGCTCGTTTCGTCGCCGTAGGCGTAGAAGCTGTAGGTGCCGTCGGCGTTTACTTTTACCGTCCATACGAAGTCCGCGGTAAAGTTGGTCACCTTACCGTTTTCCAGCGTGGCGGCGTTGGCCTTCAGGTACCAGTCGCCGTTGGGCTTACTGGAGATCGCGGTGCCGTGGCCGGGCGCGTAAATGGCAACGGTTGCGCCGTCGGTAAGCTCGGCAAGGCTCGTTACCAGATCGTCGGTTTCACCGGTGTCGCCGCTCGTATCGTCGGCCACCAGCCAGAAGCACTGCTGGAACAGATCGCCGGTGGTGTTCTTATTGTAGCAGCTCCAGTTGTTCTTGGAAGCGTACCATTCCAGCGCGTAGCCTTCGCGGCCGACGTTGACGATATAGAAGGTATCTTCTCCAGCGGCGGTCACGGTCCAGGCGTCGTTGGTCTCGCCCAGCGGCGTGCTGGTGTAGGAGGCGGCCATCGAGAGCTTTCTGCCGTCGGCGGCGGCAAAGGAATAGGAGCCGTCCGCGTTCACGCCCACGGTCCAGATCTCGGTGCTGCCGTAGCCGGAAAGCGCGTCTTCGGATACCGTAACGGCAACGCCGCTGTTGTAGTTGCCCGCGTAGGTCTGGCTCAGGGCTTTAAGGTTTGCCTTGTTGAAGATCACGACCTTCGCGCCGTTGGTGAGGTCCGCAAGGTCGGTCACAAGGCCGGTTTTGACCTCGGGCTCGCCGTAGAAATCAAACTGATAGGCGGTGTTGTTTGCCTTGATGCCGTAGGTGGTGAAGCCGTTGTAATACTCGATGGCCTGATTGAAGTTGCCGTTGTAGTTGGCCACGGAGCTGGTGAGCGTAAAGTGGCCGCCGTCCTCGCCCAGCGTCCAGCCGGAATCGGTATCGGCAAAGCTCAGGTTGTTGCCGGTGCCGGTGGCGGTGAGGTATTTGCCGTCGTGTTCAAACAGCAGCTTGCCGTCCTCGGTTACGGATATGGTGAGCACAGCCATGTCGTCGGTGAGGGTCAGCTTGTCGCCTTCGGGTTCGGCGGCGGTGCCGGCCAGCTTTTTACCGCTGGCGGTTGCCGTGAGGGCCATATTGCCGGCGGGGTAGTGGAGCACGACCTTTGCGCCGTCGGCGGGGGCCTCGGTGAGCTTTACGTACTGTACGGCGGCGGGCTCATCGGGCTCGTCGGGCGTATCGGGGATCTCGTCGCCCACAAGATAAAAGCACTGCTGGAAGAGATCGCCGGTGGTGTTCTTGTTGTAGCAGCTCCAGTTGTTTTTGGAGGCGTACCATTCCATCGCGTAGCCTTCGCGGCCCACGTTGGTAATGTAGAAGGTATCTTCGCTGCCCTCTGCGGCGGTCACGGTCCAGGCGTCGTTGGCCTTATCCAGCGGCATGCTGGTGTAGGTGGTATCCATCGAAAGCTTCTGCCCGTCCGCGGTGGCAAAGGTGTAGGTGTTGTTGTCGGCGTTCACGCCAACGGTCCATACTTCGGTTTCGCCGTAGCCGGAAACAACGCCGTCGGTTACGGTTACGTCCACACCGGCGTTGTAGTTGCCCGCGTAGGTCTTGCTCAGGGCTTTGAGATTTGCCTTGTTGAAGATCACAACCTTCGCGCCGTCGGTGAGCTGGCTGAGATCGGTCACGATGCCGGTTTCGACCACGGGGGCAAGCACGGTGATCTCGCTCGCAAGGGTGTTCCTGAGCTGCAGCGTGCCGTTGTTCACGCCCACGGCGGCGGTCAGGTCGACCGTATCGTCCACGGCCACGTCCCACGCGCCGTCGGTTTTGCCGATCACGGCCTTGTAAAGCTGGAGCGAAGCGCCGGAAGCGTCCGTAAGGGTGATATTGGGATTGCTGTAAGCGCCGTTGTTATCGTAAACCTCGGCCACGGTGAGGCCGGTCAGCTTCACGTAGGTGCACACGTCGGCAGCTGTGATCGCGCCGAGGGTGGTCTCCTTGGCGGTCAGCGTGAGGCCTTCGGATTTTTCATAGGTCTGGCCGGTGAGCTCGGGCAGGCCTCTGTAAACGGCGCGCGCTCCGGTGAAGATCACGGTATCGCCAAGGGCGAGGTCGCTTACCGCGGTATTGAAAAACAGGCAGATGCCGCCGGTTTCATCCTGCACGTAAACGTTTTTGCCGTCGACCATGGTAACCACGCCCTTTACGGTGAACTGGGCGCCCGTTTCGCCGGCAAGCGCTTCGGCAACGGTGCTGATCACGGGCGCTTCGGGCTCGTCGCCGTATACGGCGCCGGTCAGCTTCCAGAAGCCTACGGTCTGTCCGGCGGTGTTGCCGGTGGTGTTGGTATACGCCCGCCAGTCAGGTTTGATCACGTACACACCGAGGTACCGGGTGGTGCCGCCGGTGTCGGCGGCAGAGGGATATGCGCCGTCTGCCAGGGTCCATACGGCCGCGGTATTGCTTACGCGTACACCGCTGTTGGAGGCGGTCAGATAAAGATAATCGCCGTGGGTGTTCGTAACGAAAT
>JAEEGL010291953.1_pt1 | contig 22269 bp, 20 predicted proteins | sample 9134231 | NCBI WGS metagenome assembly JAEEGL01 (sample SAMN16246548, study PRJNA631951) | gut metagenome | biome: gut microbiome; feature: rumen; material: fiber-attached | host: Bos | place: Iran: Karaj | collected 2018-10 | reverse complement strand
TTTGAAAACCTGATGAACCCAGAGCGAAGGATCCATCGTCGATGAAAAGAGGAGATGAAATTAGCGCAATTAAGCGAGTTTCACTGGATTATTTCCAGAAATGAGTATCCGCAAAATCAATAATGAAGGTGGTTGATTTTTCAACGTAAGGATAGAGAAGGGAATTTCCAATAAAATCAGACTTTAATATAATTTCCTGTTTATCAATAGATTTTGTAAAATGTAAAAGAATGCTGCAAATGAATAGAACCTTAATCACACCAAAACAAATGCCCGCCAAGCGATTTACAAAGTTGGGGACCATGATTTTTACAATTTTTTCAAAAAGAATGCCTACAAAATGAATAGCAATCACTACGCTTACGAAAGTGATAATGAAAGCGATAATGCCAATTGCTGGCAGATTAGGAAGTTTCATTGCCACATAATCGGAAAAGGAGTAGGTGATATAAATACCTAAAATCAAGGCAATTAAAGAAAAAACTTCTTTTACAAGTCCATTTTTGAATCCTTTGAAAGCAGCCCAAAGAAGTGGAATAAGAATGATGATATCTAATGTGTTCATGTTAGGATAAGTCTCTAATTCGTTGGGTTAAGGGTTGTGCAAAGATAAAGTCGTTAAGGTTTTGATTATCAGAGATGAGCACATGGTCTTTATCGCCACGCCAAGCTAAATTGCCTTCATAAATATAGGAAATGGTTTCTCCGATGGTGATGACAGAGTTTATATCGTGGGTATTGACGACGGTAGTCATGTTATACTCATGGGTGATTTCATAGATTAGTTCGTCAATAACGAGTGAAGTTTTGGGGTCCAAGCCGGAATTTGGTTCATCGCAGAAGAGATATTTGGGATTGCTGGCGATGGCGCGGGCGATGGCAGCACGCTTCTTCATTCCACCACTCAATTCGGAGGGGAATAACCAATTGGAGTTGGCGAGGTCAACTCGTTTTAAGCAAAAATTAACTCTTTCTATCTTTTCTTCTTCACTCATTTCGGTAAGCATATTCAATGGAAACATGACATTTTCCTGAATCGTCATAGAGTCAAAAAGAGCAGCTCCTTGAAAGACCATGCCCATCTCTCCTCTGATTTTTTGCTTCTCTTTCGGTGAAAAAAGATTGAAATTGCGTCCGCTGTAAAGAATATCTCCTTCTTCGGGTGTAAGTAATCCAATAAGACACTTCATCATAACCGTTTTCCCGGAACCGGAACGCCCAATGATGAGGTTGACTTTCCCCTCTTCAAATTGGGTATTGATGTTTTTTAAAACTTGGCGTTCGCCAAAGTATTTGGAAACATTTTTTATTTCTATCATAGAAAGTTAAAAGGACGATTAAAAGACAATAGTTGAGTTAAAATTATGGTTGCAAAGGTACATTATTTTTTTATTTTCGGCGGGACATATCATAATATTATGTTGAAGTGGGGGAAATAAAATGCTTCAGATGCTTTTTTTGTTCCAGTTGGCAAAATGAAGGTAAAGCATAGAGGCAACTGCCAACAAAACACCATATAAAAGTTCAGAGCACCACACAACTTGTACAGGGAAATGATAAACGATGGCGGCGAGGTAGGTAAACGAGATATAAAAAATCAAAATGGCACTTTCGATGAAGAAAGCGGTCAATGTGTTTCCAGTTCCAGAAACGCCTTCGAAATAGATGGCTGCCCAACTTTGTACCAGTGTTGCTGCAGCAATGATGTATAAAACAGGAATGGTGTTTTGTATCAATATCGGGTCATCGGTATAAATACTTGCAATTTGTACGGGAAACAGCAGGCAGCCCGCAACTAATATCAATTCAAATCCCATGCTGATACCCAATATTTTTTTCAATAGAATGCCAACGTCCGAAGCGTTGCCTTCCCCTATCAGTCTGCTGGTAAGGGTATTGGAGGTTGTTCCAAACGCAAAGGCGGGGACCAGTATCAACATATAGATGCTACGGATGATGCTGGAAACAGAGATGGAGAGTTCACCCATCCTTTCAATGAATATAAAAAACAGAAACCATGAACCGAACGAAACCAATCGTTGTGCCATTGTGGGGAGTGACAACGAAATAATCGGGTTCATCTTCTTCAGATGTATATTTTGGAAAGAAAAAATGCCATATTCTTTGATGGGAAGTTTCCGGAATGTGTATAAAATAAAGAAAATGAGGGCAGAAAATTCAGCCAATACGGAAGCAATAGCGGCACCAGCCACCCCCAATTGTGGGAATCCGAAATGACCAAAAATCAAGCAGTAATCCATAAAAATATTGACGATGGCCATCAAAATGGTTGTGTATGTTATGATACGGGTGTTGGATAGTCCAATATAAAGCGACCGAAAAAGAAAATTAAAACACACGAAGATGATACCGAAATGGCGGAAACGCATAAATTCTTTGGCGATGGCGGCAATTTCTGCTGAACTGATGATTTTTGAAAGGAAAAAATCGGTGGTGAAATGCATAAAGAGGAACAGCAGTAGCGATAGCAACAAAACAACGAGCAGGCCATGGTCGTAAACATCGCCCACCTCGCGAAGATTCTTTTCCCCGAAACGTCGTGCCACAATAATTTGAATCCCAATAGAGAAGCCCCAAGCCAAGGTGGAAAAAACATAATAGTACAAGCCTGCCATCATGGCTGCCGCCAACTCAATTCTTCCGACATGTCCTAAAAAGGCAGTATCTACAAAAGTGATAAGCGTTTGTGCAATATTTCCCAACATAATGGGAATCGCAATGCTAATGATGCTTTTGTAGTTGTAGGAATCTTTTAAGTGATTCATTAATAAATATTTGTATGTTTATGAGAGGGTTTGCAAAAATATAAAAATTAAAGATTGATTTCTAAAATGACTTGAATCTATGACATGATTTTTTACTCGGAAGAACGGAGATTTTTTTTATTTTTGCAAGTAAGAATGTCTATGTATTGAAACCATGGAAGAGAAAAAACGAACTATGTCAATAAAAAAAGAGGTTTTAGGTTATCTGCTTGGTTTTTTGTTATTTGTGATTGGTATTCCTGCGTTGATGTGGTGGGTTTCAGGCAAAGCATTCCCATCGTATCCGCCTGTTTTATGGGGCGTCATATCCGGAATACTGATGGTCGCGGGATTAACTTGGAGTATATGGTCTATTGTATATATGAAAAAGGTGGGGAGAGGGAATCCATTCGATGCCTATAACCATGAAATAGCTCCGCGTACGCAACATCTGATGACAGACGGACCGTACAAGATTACCCGAAATCCCATGTTGATAGGTATTTATATTTATGATATAGGTGTTCTGTTATGGCTTCTTTCGTGGTGGCCTTTGCTGATTTTTGTTATAGAAATAGGGTTGCTTACCTGGCAGGTTAGAATGGAAGAAAAACGTTTGGAGAAAGATTTTGGAGAGGCGTATAGAAATTACAAGAAACAAACGCCAAGATACCTGTTAATGAGATAAAAATTTCGTTTATTGTTGTCCCCCATGCAGAAAATGACGAAGTGGATTCTGACATTTTGTCATTTGTCTTTTTTTGGCACATATTTTGATGGGGAATTTTGTCGCGAAAATTATTAAAATTAAAATACTATGCAAAAAGGTCAGATTAACGTTCAAACCGAGAATATTTTTCCGGTGATTAAGAAATTTCTTTATTCAGAACATGATATTTTTATTAGAGAGCTGATTTCCAATGCGGTAGATGCTACACAAAAGTTGAAAATGTTAGCGAGTGCCGGAAAAACGGATAGCGATTTGGGTGATTTAACCATTCACGTGAAGGTGGACAAAGAACAGAAGACGATTACCGTTTCGGATCATGGCATTGGGATGACAGCGGAAGAAGTGGATAAATACATCAATCAAATCGCCTTTTCTGGTGCTGAAGAGTTCTTGCAAAAATTCAAATCGGAAGATACTAATATTATTGGGCATTTTGGGTTGGGTTTTTATTCTGCCTTTATGGTAGCCTCAAAAGTGGAAATTGTTACGAAATCGTATCGGGAAGAGACTCCAGCGGTGAAATGGACTTGCACGGGTTCGCCTGATTACGAAATGGAAGAGACGGAGAAGCAAGAGAGAGGCACCGATATTATTTTGCACATTGCAGAGGATATGGAAGAGTTTCTCAACGAGAATAAAATGGTGGAATTATTGACCAAGTATTGCCGTTTTTTGCCGATACCAATTTGTTGCGGAGAGAGAAGCGAATGGGTTACTCCTGAAGGGGAAGCCAAAGAGGGGGAAGAACCCAAGAAAGTGGAGGTGAAAGTTCCTCGTATTATCAACAATACCAATCCTTTATGGAAACAATCGCCTGCAGATATTAAGCAGGAAGACTATTTGAAATTTTATCGTGAACTTTATCCGATGAGTTTTGAAGAGCCGTTGTTCCAAATTCATTTAAATGTAGATTACCCATTTAATTTGACGGGTATTTTGTATTTCCCAAAAGTGAAAAATCAAATTGAAATACAAAAAAACAAAGTGCAATTGTATTGTAATCAAGTATTTATAACAGACCAATTAGAGGGTGTGATTCCTGAATTCATGATGTTGTTGCACGGAGTGATTGATTCTCCGGATATTCCGTTGAATGTTTCCCGTTCTTATTTGCAATCGGATGCAAATGTAAAGAAGATCTCTTCTCACATTACGAAGAAAGTGGCCGATAAGTTGGAGGAGATGTTTAAAAAAGACCGTGAAGATTTTGAAAAGAAATGGGATGATTTGAAGGTATTTATTGAGTACGGCTCTATTACGGATGAGAAATTTTATGAAAAGGCCAAAAATTTTATCCTTTTCAAAAATGTAGAGGGTAAATATTACACTTTAGAGGAGTACAAGACGCACATTGAAACTTTGCAAAAAGACAAGAATGATACGCTGATTTATTTGTATGCCAATGATGTGAATACACAACATGTGTATATCCAATCGGCGAAAGAAAAGGGGTATGATATTTTGTTGATGGATGGTTTCTTGGATACTCATTTTATCAATATGTTGGAGCAAAAATTAGAAAAAAGTCGTTTTGCACGGGTAGATGCCGACGTTATGGATAAGTTGATAGAGAAAGAGGATGCCAATATTTCAAAGTTGACAGATGAAGAGAAGAAGTCGTTGCAAGAGGCTTTTGAAAAATGTACAGATAAGGCACGTTTTACGGTAGAAATCGCCAATTTAAGTGAAAGTGAGTTGCCTGTATTGATTACGCAGAATGAATTTATGCGTCGTTTTAAGGATATGGAAAAATTGTCAGGGCAAAAGGGCTTTTATGGAAGTATGGAACACTATAATTTGGTGATCAATGGAAATCATGCGTTGGCAAGCAGAATTTTGGAGGAAACAGATGCAGAGGTGAAGGAGAAGTTGATTCATCAATTGGTGGATTTGGCCTTGTTGTCACAAAATATTTTGACGGGTGAAAAATTGAGTGAATTTATTAGGCGAAGTGTGGATATGATATAACAAAGTTATGAAAAAAAAACGGCAACCTTTCAGTTGCCGTTTTTTTTGTATATAGCCAATGCTTAGAGCTTTGTACCTACAAAGGTGGCGATGACCACTTCAGCTTCAGCACCATATAGCGTAATGTTGTAATAGAATTTTAGTTCTACTCTGTCGCTGCTAAAGATGGCTTTGGCTGAAATTTTTTCAATACTTTCGATGGTTGTTCCAAGATATTGTTCAACATTGAAATAACCAATTGCTCTTTCGAGGAGGGCAGTAGTCATGTTATTTTCATCCAATTCATAAACACCTTCTCTTGTTCTGATCATTTCAAATACAGCTTCCAAAAGAAGATTGTCCATAGACAATGGATTTTGTTTGAAGACGATGGTTTTTTCTTTCGCTTCAGATTGAGTGCTGTCAGCATTTTGGCGGATAAGCGTAAAGGTTCCTTTGTATTTGCCGGCTAAAGCGGCAGTTTCATCAGAAAATTGGGTTTCGTCGCAGCTGGTGAAAACGATAGCGCAAACGCACAATAAAAAGAATAATTTTTTCATAATAATAAGTTTTAAGGTTATTTATTAATTTGCAATTCTTGATTGATTGTATCTTTGATAAGGTTGATGAATTGGCCAACGGGCATGGTTCCTTTGTCGCCGGCGCCGTGTTGGCGGACAGAAATCGTGTTTTCGGCGGATTCTTTTTCGCCCACAATAACCATAAAAGGAACTTTGCTTACTTCGGCATCGCGGATTTTACGGCCCGCTTTTTCGTTTCTTTCGTCAATGGTGGCACGAATATCATTTTCATCGAGGAGGTCGCGAACTTTCTTGGCATAGTCGATGTATTTCTCGCTGATAGGAAGAATGATCACTTGGTCGGGGGTTAGCCATAATGGGAAATTACCGCCAGTGTGTTCCAAAAGCACTGCCACGAAGCGTTCCATTGAACCAAATGGAGCACGATGAATCATTACGGGGCGTTGTTTGCTTTGGTCTGCTGCCGTATATTCTAACTGGAAGCGTTCAGGCAGATTGTAATCAACTTGGATGGTCCCTAATTGCCATTTTCTTCCGATGGCATCTTTTACCATGAAGTCAAGTTTAGGTCCATAGAAAGCCGCTTCGCCATATTCCACTACGGTATTCAAGCCTTTTTCTTTGGATGCTTCAATGATGGCGCTTTCCGCTTTTTCCCAGTTTTCGTCTGTGCCGATGTATTTTTCTTTGTTATTCGGGTCGCGCAAAGAAATTTGAGCGACATATTCTTTAAAATCCAAAGTTTTGAAAATATAAAGAATAATATCAATTACCTTGCAGAATTCATCTTTGATTTGGTCGGGAGTACAGAAAAGGTGGGCGTCGTCTTGGGTAAAACTGCGCACGCGAGTAAGACCGTGAAGTTCACCGCTTTGTTCGTAGCGATATACGGTTCCAAATTCAGCCAAACGGAGAGGAAGGTCTCTGTAGGAACGGGGTTTGGAAGCAAATATTTCGCAGTGATGAGGACAGTTCATTGGTTTAAGGAAGTATTCTTCCCCCTCTTGTGGTGTAGTAATGGGACGGAAAGAGTCGGCAGCATATTTTTGGTAATGGCCGGATGTCTTGTATAAGTCCACGTTCCCAATATGGGGGGTGATTACTTGTAGATAACCATATCTCTTTTGTACTTTTACCAAGAAGTTTTCCAGGCGTTTACGCAAATCAGTCCCTTTGGGCAACCATAAGGGGAGCCCTTGCCCCACTTTTTGAGAGAAAGTGAATAGTTCCATCTCTTTCCCCAACTTTCTATGATCGCGCTTTTTCGCTTCTTCAAGCAATACCAAATATTCATCCAATTCTTTCTTTTTTGGGAAAGTAATGCCATAAATACGCGTTAATTGTTTGCGTTTTTCATCGCCGCGCCAGTAAGCTCCTGCCGTGTTCAACAATTTAATGGCTTTGATGGGTGCCGTATTGAACAAGTGTGGTCCACGACAAAGGTCGGTGAATGCACCGCTTTCATAGAAAGTGATTGTTCCGTCTTCCAAATCATTGATTAGCTCAACTTTATATTCCTCATTCTTTTTAGAGAAATAATCTAATGCCTCTTTTTTAGAAACTTCTCTTCTTACAAATTGAATTTTGCGAGAGGCGATTTCTTGCATTTTGGCTTCAATAGCCGGAAAATCATCGGATGAGATGGTAATATCTTGAAAATCTATATCATAATAGAATCCATTTTCAATACTTGGACCGATGCCAAATTTGGCATTCGGGTAAAGTTCTGATATGGCAGCTGCCATCAGGTGGGCAGAAGAGTGCCAATATACAGCTTTGCCTTCAGGGTCATTCCAAGTAAGAAGGGTGACTTTTGAATCCTCGTCAACGGGGTAATTGAGGGCTACCACTTTGTCGTTTACCTTGGCAGCTAATACGTTGCGTGCTAACCCTTCGCTGATGCTGAGGGCAATATCATACGGAGTAATTCCCTTTTCAAAATCTTTTACAGAATTGTCGGGTAAAGTGATGTGAATCATTATATTCTCTTTTTTAAGATGAAAAATAAAAACGTGGCAAATTTACATTATTTTTTTGAGTCGTATGTTAAAAAAATTTTTTTTGTATCCCGCTGGCGATGGAATAAGGCAAAATGGCTTTTAGGACACGATTGGGGAAAAAATATTTTAAAATTATAGCAACTTAAGGCACTGGGTCATAACCACTACCGCCCCATGGGTTGCAAGATATTATCCGTTTGAAGGTGAGCCAACTTCCTTTAAATGGCCCATGTTTTTTGAGTGCTTCAATGCCATAATTAGAGCATGTGGGCGTGTAACGACATGATCTGCCAATGAGTGGGGATAGCGTATATTGGTAGATTTTGATGAGAAAAATCAGAAAAAAGGCCAATCCTTTTTTTAAATAACAATAAATAGTGGAAAAGACCTTCATATTTTATTTGCCAATTTATTAATTCGTTCCAATATCTCTATTGTTTTTGTCTCAATTTGTTGATATACAGGCTTCTCCTTTCCATTAAAAAAGAAAAACAAATGAAAATGCAAACCACTTTCAGAAGATGGTGGGAGAAGATGTTTGTGTTTGCGATAGGCTTCACGGAACAGCCGTTTGATGTGGTTTCTATCTACTGCATGCCGAAAATTTCGTTTGGGAACACTAACAACGAACTGATGGGGCAACTGAGTCTGATAATCCCAATCATAATAACATTTAAAGGGATAGCAGACAAAACATTGCTTTTTAGCAATCAGCTTGGCAATCTGAAGTTGCGAACAAAGTCTTTCTGCTTTAGGCAGTTTACATGAATGTCTATCTTCTGCGGGTTGCATGTTCTTTTAAGAAAACGTCCATGGCAGCGGTAATCGAAGGGGTTTCTTTGGTAGGTGCTTTGATGTGTAAAGTTAACCCTGCCTCTTTTACAGCGTTGGCTGCGGCTTCACCCAAGGCACCAATAGCAATTTCCCCCTGTTCAAAATCGGGGAAATTATATTTTAAGGATTGGATTCCCGATGGACTAAAGAAAATAATTAAATCATATTTGTCAATATCAATTTCTTCTTTCAGGTTGGCAGGAATAGTCTTGAAAACAACAGCTTGTGTATAGGCGATGTTGTGTTCATCCATAAAATCTGTGTATTGGTGTGCTAAAGAATCGGCACCGCAAGGAAGTAAAAATTTGCACTCGGCGTTTTTTAATAAGATATCGAAGAAACCTTTAGGCGTATTGTTTTTATTGAAAAAGATTTTGCGTTTTCTAAATTGGATATATTTTTGAAGATAGAATGCAGTGGCATCAGTAGTGCAGAAATATTTCATGGTTTCTGGCAACTCTATGCGCAATTCTTTTACTAAGTTGAAAAAGTAATCAACGGCATTCCTGCTGGCAAAAAGTACAGCATCATGTTCAAGAATATTAATTTTGGCATCTCTAAATTCGCGAGAGGTGATCCCATCAACCTTGAAAAATTTATAGAAATCAATATTAACGCTGTATTTTTTTTTGAGTTCTGCGTAAGGAGATTTTTCAAATTCAGTTGGCGCGTTTTGAGAAACTAGTATGTTTTTTACTTTCATTTCTTGCAACTTTTAAAAATCCTTAATTTATTAAATTAGCGTAAGTTATAAGTAGTTTCAGGTAAATCAGATAGGGCAAAATTTCAAGGGTGCAAAAGTACAAAAAAAAATGAAACGGATGAATGATATTTATATTTAAGGTTAGACTTCGGTAAATCATAGTCATGTATGAGGATAAAAAAATGGGGATATAGGCGAGTAAAATAACGGGTGTATGGGTATAGACAGTTATAATGAGAATAGGGAAAAGGGCAACAGAGTTGACGGTTAAATAGAAAAATTTATTCAAATTAAGGGTGTTTCTTGCGCTGGAATAATCAAAAATGTATGCTAATAGATTGGCGGAAAGCATTTTTAGGAAGTAGTCGGCAATAACAGCCACAAGTGAGAGATTGTATAAGACCAATGGGGTGAATCGCAGCGCGATTTTAGGCAAAAATTCACATAATAAAAGATATACGAATGCACTTTGAACTAAAAAGATAAAAACGATTGCAATGATATATACCCATTCGTTGAAAATTTTCCCTTCCCGAAGCAGTTGGTTTCGCACCCGTGGGACAAAAAGCGCTTGGAGCACCGATTTGAATTGTTTTCGGTGGATAGTGCAATTAATAGTGAGCAAAATCATTGCCCCACAAAAAACGAAGGTCAAAATATCCAAATAGGGATTTTTTACCGTCATTGGTATTGGAATAGCATCCATCATTTTAGTATAACTATCTTATAAACAATATTTTAATGTTTATTTGCGTTTTGATGTAATCAACATGCAAAGGTAGTAAAAATAAGGTGAGGGATGTGTTTATTATTTTAAAAAGATGTACTTTTGTTGCGTTTTGAGAACTAGAGAAATATGTCATCAATCAAAAAATTAGTAGGACAAACGGCTATTTATGGAGGAACAACTATTTTAGCGAGGTTGTTGAATTATTTGTTAGTTCCAATTCATACCTATATATTTGGGACAAGTCAGTATGGGGTGGTGGGAGAATTGTATGCGTGGGTTAGTCTCTTCAATGTCATTTTAACTTATGGAATGGAGACGGCTTTTTTTAATTTTTCCCGATTAGAAGGGAAAAAGGAAAAATGTTATTCAACGGCCGTCGTCTCACTATTGGTTACCTCTTTGTTGTTCGCCGTTATTTGTACTGTTTTTTCTGCCCCTATTGCCCAACTGTTGAAGTATGGAAGCCATCCTGAATACATCACGTGGTTAGCCATTATTATTAGTATTGATGCGCTCACTTCCATCACCTTTGCCAAATTAAGGCATGAAATGCGCGCTTTTCGCTTCGCTTTTGTCAAAATCACCAATATTTTGGTGAATATCCTCCTTAATTTATTCTTTTTGATTCTTTGTCCTTATTTATTACAACAAAACATTGCTGTTGAGTTGGTGAATAGGATTTATTCCCCGGAAATAGGGGTCGGATATATCTTTATTGCCAATTTGGCTGCCAGTGTGGTTACCATATTGTTGTTGTTGCCAGATATACTCAAGGGGAGATTCGCCTTTTCATGGGGTTTATGGAAAGAGATGATTCACTATGCGTTTCCGCTTTTGATATTGGGGTTGGCGGGGATTGTAAATGAAACTATGGACCGAATTATGTTAAAATGGCTTTCCCCGGAAGATATTGCACAGAGTCAGGTGGGGATTTATAGCGCATGTTATAAAATATCTATTTTGATGACGATTGTGATACAGGCATTTAAGTATGCTGCGGAACCTTTCTTTTTTAGCAAAGCGAAAGAATCGGATGCAAAAGAGGTATATGCGATTGTGATGAAATATTTTGTCCTTTTTTGTTCGGTGATGTTTGCAGGAATAATGCTCTATATGGATATTGTTCAATTTTTTGTTGGTGCTGAATTCCGCGTGGGCATTGGGGTAGTGCCTATTCTTTTGTTAGCCAATATGTTTTTGGGGATTTTCTATAATTTGTCTATTTGGTATAAATTAACAGGACAAACAAAATTTGGGGCTTACATTGCACTTATTGGAGCAACTATTACACTGATTCTTAATTATTTGTTGATTCCTGTAATGGGATACATGGGCTCTGCATGGACCACCTTTATTTGTTATTTTGTGATGATGGTTTTGTCGTATTGGTGGGGACAAAAACATTATCGTGTTGATTATTCGGTAGCAAGGATTTGTTTATATATTGTTTCTGCGGTAGCCATTTATGGTATTAGCAGAATAATTCCGATAGAATATGTATCGTCGGTAACTTTAAAGGATATGAAGCCGCTTGAGCAATTTGTGAATTATTGTGGCATCGCCAGTGTACAGCTCAGGTTGTTGGTCAATACTTGTCTGTTTCTTATTTACGTGGGTGTTTTGGTAATGATAGAACGAAAGAATTTCCGCTTGGATATCCAGAAGTAGGGAACGGGATATGTCAATTTGATAAAATGATTGAAGTGCGTTGATGAAAATTTATTTCAGCAAGAAATTTTTGTTGATTTTCTTTTCGTAGCTCTCGATGGTGTTTTCAAGGAGCATGCAGATGGTCATAGGCCCCACACCGCCGGGAACGGGAGTGATGAAACTTGCTTTTCGGCTTACATTTTCAAAATCGGCATCTCCATAGAGTTTGCCGTCAATGGGGTCTCTGTTGATGCCGACATCAATCACGACGGCCCCTTCTTTAATCATTTCGCTTTTGATGGTGTTTCGTTTGCCGACGGCGGTAACTAAAATGTCGGCGCGACGAGTGATTTCTGCTAAATTCTTGCTTTTGGAATGGGCGATAGTAACGGTGGCATTCGCATCCAAAAGCAGTTTGGCGATGGGCTTGCCAACGATGTTGCCTCTACCGACAACCACTACATTAGCCCCTTCTATCGGAATTTGAATTTCGTGCAGGAGCCGCATAATACCTTTGGGCGTGCAAGGTTGCACACAGGGTTCAGAGAGCCATAGGCGAGCCACATTGTGCGGATGAAATCCATCCACATCTTTTCGGATGGCAATAGATTCAAGAATTGTATCAGGATCAATATGTTCGGGAAGAGGGAGTTGTACGATGATTCCATCCACCTTCTCATTCTGGTTGTGTTTTTGAATCTCTGCCAAGAGTTCAGCCTGCGAGATGGTAGTGGCCAAATGGATAAGACGCACTTCCATTCCTATTTCTTCCGCAGCCCGCACTTTCCCTCTGACATACGACAAACTGGCCAAGTCATCACCAACCAAAATAATAACCAACGAAGGCACGCTCCCATGTGATTTTTGATAACGGGAGATGACGTTCGCTTGTTCCGTCTTGATTTTTGCTGCTAATAAGGTTCCGTTGATAATGGCCATTGATTCTCTGTCAATAATAACGAGGCAAAAGTACGCTTTTTATAAATATTATGACTATTATTCCTCTATCTTAAACCAAATTTTAGCGTATTTTTCATCTTGATAAAGGTCGTCGGTTTCAAATTGATTTGTCAAAAGATTGCAACGCTTTCCGCTCCCTTTATCCATGACTGCAACAATTTCCTTGGTTTCTTTCATATACACAACCGTAAAAAAATCTTTGGTATTGCTTTGGTCTTCAGGGTAAAACACTCTGTTCATCTTCTGGAAGCGTTCCATCGTCTCTTCAAATGTTTCATACGCTTCGCAGCTATTTAAAATCTGATTGAGGAAAATGCTGTTGGTATTGAATTGGCGTTTGGGTTTGGGCGGGATATTCGGATCATTCCCGGGAAGAGAATAGGGTTCCACATATTCACCGCCAATGCTAATGCGGAAAGCACCGTTGTTGTTTTCTTCTTGAGCGTAGGTGTTGTAACTGAGCGACCCAAGAATAATGAAGCAAACGATAACAGAAAAAAGCTTTTTCATAATCTTGTTATTTGATAAAAAGAATTTTGCTGACATTTTTTTGTTTTCCGGTTTCATCGGAAGCGAAAACAAAATAAACTCCAGTGGCAGGGCGTTTCCCGTAGAAATCTTTGCCATTCCAAACGAGCGTTCCCCCGTTGGCATAGCCTTGCCAAACGAGTGTACCGGCGCTATCTGCAATTTTGCAGAAAGAGTGATCCATCAGTCCAGTGATGGTAATGACCCCATGATAATTTTCTCTAACAGGATTCGGGTAAACGAAAGTTTCAGAGTAATCCTCTTTCCCTTCGGTAGCGGTTCCTTTGTAGGAGATTAGTCCGTTGGAGGTGGCAAAAAACACTTCTCCTGTTTGGCGATTGATGCAGATATCGGTGATTCTATTAGAGAGAAGAGGGGAATTGTCTTCTGTAAAGTGTAACAGTTCTTTGGTGCCGTCGGCGGAAATGAAAAACACGCCAGATTGTACCGTGCCAATCCATTTGCGATTGCCGTCATCTACGGCGATTGCCGTAATTTCATCATATTCGAATAGGTTTTGAACATGGTTGTTCTGTTCAATGAGTATGTTTTGAGGATAGGTGTTCCCACTGAATATGTTGCCAGGGTTGTAGATCACCTTGACTCCAATGTCGCAACCAATCCAAATTTGTCCGGTTTTATCTTCCACTACACAATTCACGCGCGATGTTTCAATATTGGCATTGGCGTTCATGTTTACAGAAAAAGTCCGGTCATCGCTTAAGGTCGAAATGGTATGGTTATCATCCAAAACAACTAATTTGCCAGCTCGTGGACAAGGAACCCACTTCCATCCGCGCGAATCAATAAGGATTCTATCTACAGCAGTATTGTAACTCGGAATAGTCGTCCCCAAAGAGATCATCTGCCAAGAACCATCATTTTTTAGTACGGCGATAGGCGAAGCGGCATAACTTAAACTAATCCATAAATTGCTGGCTGCGTCAAAAGTTACCCCTGCTATGTATGCATCACTGGTGTCTTTGGAGTTTAATGGACTGTTTTCGTGGTGAAAAACTTGCACTAATTCTTCTTGATTAAAATGAAATAAACCCGAATGAAAGGAGCCAACATAATAGTCATTTTTGTTGTTTGGATTAATGGCCACATCGGCAAAATCATAAACATTTGCTAACGCAGGCGTGTTCCCTGTATGAAATGTTGACCATTTTTCGTCATTAAACAAGTTTAAATAGGGTTGGCTATAATTGCTTCCCCACACCGAAGTAATGGAACCGGGGACCATTGCCACCAAGTTTTGAGAACAATCGATGCGAAAAGCATCATTTCGGAGAGGCCCGTTTCCTGTAATGGTGTTGCTGTACCAATCGGTTCGCGAAATTTGAATGAGACCATTGTTTTTGTCAGCTACCCAACAAGTGGTGGCATCAAACTGTGCATCGCGAGCATCTGCCCACGAATAGGGGGTGTCCCAATAGTGATAAAATATGGTATTCCCTTGATTATTGATAATATCAACATATCCCCAGCCGCCTATCAGCAATTCGTCGTTCGTGGATTTCAAATAACGAAGGTCGGTAACAGCAAAACGTTCTTCTTTCTGCCACTGATTGTTATGAAAGTAGTACAGGGTGTCTTTCCCCCGTTTGCCAGCATACAAATCGTGGTTAAAGGGACAGAGAATATCATAATCCAAAAGCGTATTATCAAGTGTCCAAGAGCTGAAATCGGCTAGTGCCGGGTTATCGATGGAACTATACAAAATACCCGCATTGCTGGATACGTAAAACTGTTCATTAAAACAGGTGAAGGAGTGTGCTGTGAAATTCTCATTATTTCGCAGGGTGTACCAAGTGTCTGCAATGAGCATTTTATCCATATCAATCGAAACAATGGCAAAAGAATAGACCAAGTAAAGCAATCCATTGTGCGTATAAAATTCTTTGACCCTCTTTTCTCCGGATATGTTTTTATCTTTGATATCACTAAGGTTGTATAGATTTCCCTCTTTGATAAAATCAAGATTCCCGTTTTCGTAGGCAACTATCAAATAACGGGAGGAGGAATCGTAATAAATTTGTGAGATGAGCGCATCCGACAATCCATCCGCTTTAGAATAATAGTGGATATGGTGATCCGATTTGTGCAAGCACATGATTTGTGATTCACTGGCAGCATAGATGTATTCAGGGGAAACTGCTATTGAATGAAAAGTAGTGCCAGAAAGGTGTGTTCGAAAGGTACCCGTGGGGATTTGTGCCATTAGGGGGTATAATAGCAATTGAAAAATGAGGATGAAAAAATATTTCTTGGGCATGGCGTTGGTTATATTCTGTTTTTTAATTTGAGATAGCGTATGGGAAGATAAGAAACGATGAGACTGGTTAGAATAATGGTGATGAAGATGATGATAAAATCGTGTCCCATCATTTTAATGGGGTAGTAATCAATAATATAATTATCCCCTAAAGTGATGATGTGGAAGGTTTGCTGTATTCCACAAATGATAACGCCCAATATCATTCCGATGATTCCGCCGATAAACGAAATCATCATCCCTTCTATCATGAATATCCGTTGGATAAAACCCGGGGTGGCTCCTAAAAAATGGAGCAAAGTAATATCCTCCTTTTTTTCAATGATAATCATTCCCAAAGTCCCGATAATATTGAAAGCGGCAATGAAAAGGATGAAGGCAAGAATGGTGAAAATGATGACTTTTTCCGTTTTCATTGTTTTAAATAACAACTCTTCCTGTTGGTAATGGTTTTTTACGACAAACTGATCTCCTAAAATAGCTTGAATTTCCTTTTGAGTGGTTTCGATATTTTGGTCATCGGAAACATATACTTCAATGGAAGTAACCTCATTTTCATAATTCATCAATTCTCGTGCGAAATCCATGGAGCAGAGCAGATATTTGCTGTCGTATTCAGTTTGTGAAGAAAAAACGCCAGCAACAGATAAATATTGTTTGTTAAAGGCGTTGGCAGGGTTTCCTAAATTTTTTCTCAACCGTTTGGGATAATAGAGTTTCACCATCTGGTCCCCCTTTAGGTTTAATTGAGCAATTCCTGCGGCAATTTCTCCCATCACACCATATTCAATGACACATTCATCGGCGGTGTCGGTTAAGGCAAAGGTTCCATCAATCAAAAGGGTATCGAACCCGCTGTGAGCAGCGTATGTTTCACTAACTCCCTTTAATTCAATGAGTTGTTGTTTATTGTCGTATTCCATCAATACTAAATCGCTAACCACTTCCTCTACAGCTACTACAGTCGGAATTTGGGCTATTTTGTCTTTGGGAAAAGAATCAATCTCAAATGACTTTCCTTCTTGAAGCGTAATCTTGATATCAGGATTGAAAGAATTAAAAGAGTGAACCACCAAATCCTCCATCCCGTTGAAAACAGAGAGTATGACAATGAGAGCGACAGTTCCCGCCATCACTCCAATGACCGAAATAATGGAGATGATATTGACAATATTATGTTTCTTTTTAGAAAAAAGATGTCTCCATGCGACAAAAAGTGCGGCTTTAAAATTTCCTCTTTTGGTCATTATTGTTTTAAAAGTTCTTCAATGCGTTCGATGTAATCCAAAGAGTCGTTAATGAAGAATTCTAATTGCGGGATGATACGTATTTGATTTTTAATTCTTTGTCCTAATCGGAAGCGTATATCTTTGGTATTCGTTCTTACCGCTTTGATTACAGCATCACTATCTTTTGCGTTAAAAATACTTAAATAGGAACGTGCAATCGAAAGGTCCTTGGTAACTGTAGTTTTGGTAACGGTAATCATACATTGATAGATGTTCGGACCGTCAAAAAGAAAAATTTCAGCCAGTTCTTTTTTGATTAAATTAGCGGTTTTCTGTTGGCGAATACTATCCATAACTTACTTAATATGAATTTGTTAATTCTTTTTGATGGCAACCTCAATCTTCAGTTCATCAGTGATTTCAAAAGAGATTTTTTCACCTTGGAGAGCGGGAACAATTTCAAAAGAGGTACAGAGTGTTTCGTTTTTGATGTAGTTGGCGAAATCGGTAAAGGCTTTATCCAAAGCAGGATTGCTAACCATTTGAATAGCAATGGTATCGGTAACATCCAAATTGGATTCTTTACGATAATTTTGGATGCGGTTAACCATTTCGCGAGCGTAGCCTTCGTTCAGTAATTCTTCGGTGAGGGTAATGTCTAATGCTACAGTTAGTGCTCCTTGGTTGGCAACTACCCATCCAGGAATGTCTTCGGCAAAAATTTCGACATCCGTAACATCCACCACCACTTCTTGGTTTTCGATGTTCAAGGTATAGGAACCCTCTTTTTCAATTTGGCGGATATCCTCCTGACTGAAGGCCGTAATGGCTGCAGCTACTTGTTTCATGATTTTTCCGCACTTCGGCCCTAACTTCTTGAAATCGGGTTTGATACGTTTTACAAACCGGCCGTCGCCATCGGAAACAAATTGTATTTCTTTCACATTTACTTCGTGAAGTATGAGATTTTCAACCTTTTGGATCTGACTTTCCAAAGAAGAGCCTTCCATGACAGGGATAATGATTTTTCCAAGTGGTTGGCGAACACGGAGATTGGATTTTTTTCTCAAGGAAAGAACCATCGAAGAAAGTTGTTGCGCTAATTGCATTCTCTCTTCTAATGATTTGTCTATCAGTTCATGATTGACTTTTGGGAAATTAGATAAATGAATAGAAACAATATTTTCTTGTTGAGAAACTGTGTTCAAGTCAAGGAAGAGTTGATCCATGAAGAAAGGAGCGATAGGAGATGCAATTTTGGCAATAGTCATCAAGCAGGTATAGAGGGTTTGGTAGGCAGAAATTTTATCAGCTGAGTAATTGCCTTTCCAAAAACGACGGCGACAAAGTCTTACATACCAATTACTTAAATATTCATTGACGAAGTCTTGAATTTCTCTTCCGGCTTTAGTCGGTTCAAAATCGTTGTAATATTCATCGCAATGTTGCACCAAAGTGTTTAATTCGGAGAGAATCCATCGGTCGATTTCGGGACGTTCTTGAATCGAGATATCGGTTTCTTTGTAGCAGAATCCATCGATATTGGCATACATCGCAAAGAAATTGTAGGTATTGTATAGTGTTCCGAAGAATTTCCGTTGTACTTCGGCGATACCATCCACATCAAATTTCAAGTTATCCCATGGCTGGGCATTGGTAATCATATACCAGCGGGTAGCGTCGGCACCATATTTTTCAATGGTTTCAAATGGATCGGTGGCGTTACCGAAGCGTTTTGACATTTTATTTCCGTTTTTGTCTAAAACTAATCCATTGGAAACCACTGCTTTATAAGCTACGCTGTCAAAAAGCATTGTGGCAATGGCATGAAGGGTGAAAAACCATCCTCTGGTTTGGTCAACCCCTTCAGCAATGAAGTCAGCAGGGAAGTTGTTCGCAAAAACCTCTTTGTTTTCAAATGGATAATGCCATTGGCAATAGGGCATCGCCCCAGAGTCAAACCATACGTCAATCAAATCACTTTCACGATACATCTTTTGTCCTGTTGGAGACACTAAAATAATGTCATCCACATAAGGACGGTGAAGGTCTATCTTGTTGTAGTTTTCTTTGCTGAAATCGCCGGGTATAAAATCCTTATAAGGATTTTCTTTCATAATGCCGGCGGCCACAGATTTATTGATTTCTTTTTGTAGTTGTTCAATAGAACCAATGCAGATCTGTTCTTTTTTATCTTCGGTCATCCATATAGGAAGGGGAGTTCCCCAAAAACGGGAACGGGAAAGGTTCCAGTCAACCAAGTTTTCAAGCCAGTTACCAAAACGACCGCTGCCAGTAGCGGCAGGTTTCCATTGGATCGTTTTATTTAACGCAATCATCCTATCTTTTAATTGGGTAGTTTTGATAAACCATGAATCCAAGGGATAGTATAGGATGGGTTTGTCGGTGCGCCAGCAATGCGGATAGTTGTGGACATGTTTTTCGATTTTGAAAACCTTATGTTCACCCTTGAGCCACATGCAAATAGCAACATCTAATGTCTCAGGTGAAGGTTCCCCTTTTTCGTAATCGGGTTTTACATAGCGACCAGCGTATTGGGAATAAAGGTCAATATTCACAAAGTCCTTGACAAATGTTGGGTCTAATTCTTCTATGAGGTAGAACTTGCCTGTTTTATCTACCATGGGTTGGGTGTTGCCGGCTTTGTCGATGAGTAACATCGGAGCGATGCCAGCATCGGCGGCTACCCGTTTGTCGTCCGCACCAAAAGTGGGGGCAATATGAACAATGCCAGTACCATCCTCGGTAGTTACATAGTCGCCGGCAATAACTTCAAAGGCTTTCCCGTTGGGGGTAACGAAAGGAATGAGTTGTTCATATTTCATCCCTACCAATTTGGCCCCCTGTATTTCAGATAAAATTTGGAATGGGATGTTTTTATCCCCAGGTTTATAATCATCGAAAGGTAAGTCTTTGTTTTTTTCAGGGAAAAGACTATTAACCAGAGGTTTGGCTAAAATAACAAGAATGCTGTCTCCACTATAGGGGTTGAAAGTTTTAACCAATACGTAGTCAATTTTGGGACCGACGGCCAATGCTGTATTGGACGGTAAAGTCCAAGGAGTGGTTGTCCATGCGAGGAAATAGAGGTTGTCAGGCACCTCTGTTTGTCCTAAAAATTGTTGTACATCCGAACTCAACTCTTGGCCAGGGACTTTAAATTGGGCGATACATGTGGTGTCTTTTACATCTTTATAGCAACCAGGGAGGTTTAATTCGTGAGAGCTTAATCCAGTCCCTGCTGCGGGAGAATAAGGTTGAATGGTATAGCCCTTATAAAGAAGGCCTTTTTTGTATAATTCAGAGAGAAGGTACCAAACCGATTCTATGTATTTGTTGTCAAAAGTGATATAGGGATTTTCAAGGTCAACCCAATAGCCCATTTTCTTGGTGATGTCATCCCACATATCCTTGAATTTCATTACTTCACGGCGGCAAGCTTTGTTGTATTCCTCCACCGAAATAGTCTTGCCAATATCTTCTTTGGTGATGCCAAGTGTTTTTTCCACACCAAGTTCGACAGGAAGACCGTGAGTATCCCAACCGCCTTTACGCCCGACATACTTCCCTTTGAGTGTTTGATAACGGCACACGATATCTTTAATAGAACGTGCCATCACGTGGTGAATACCGGGTGTCCCATTGGCAGAAGGAGGACCTTCAAAAAATACAAAAGCGTCAGCCCCTTCGCGATTTTTCAAACTCTTCGCAAAAACATCATTTTCTTCCCAGTATTTTTGCATTTTTTTCCCTATTTCTGATAGGTTAAGTCCGTGATACTCAGTGTATTTATTCATCCTTTTTATTTTTTTGAAAAAACGAGGCAAATTTACATAAAAATTTGGGTTATTCATTAATATTTTGAATTGTTGGGCATTCCAAAGCAATAAAAATGAAATTTTCCATTTTGCTGGAATATTATTGAAAAAAACGTTAATTTTGCACCCTCTGATTTATTAATCTAAAAAAATAGAAAAATGAAAAAAGTTTTAGTAACATTAGTAGTGGCCGCTATGGGCCTTGTTTTCGTTTCTTGCGACAAGCAATGTGATTGTAAAACCACCGTTACCGATTCCAATGGAAATAAAGTGGAATCAAGTTCATCCGTTGATCTTGAAAAAGTATATGGTTCAGATACAAAGAAAAAATGCAAAGATTTGAATTCAAATACTGAAGTAGGTGGTACGAAAACAGTAGTAAAATGCCACTAATTGGTTAGTAGTACTTTATTTGAGAAAGATGGAATGGGGAAATCAGGTTTCCCCATTTTTATTTGAACTTTGTTTTTGATTTGTTTTTTGTATATTTGCACGTTCAATCGTTTTATTCATTAAATAAAAGTTGTTATGAAAAAAATAATAGGAATTGTTCTGTTCATTTTTGTGTCTTTTGTATCTTTTGGGCAAAAATTTGATGTGTTTACCTTGAATGATGAAGGATTATGTATCATTACGAAAACCATTTCTACTAATAATTCCATGGAAAAAAATCAGATGTTGGCAAAATCTTATTTGAAAACCATGGCGAGCTCGGATGTTGATATCAAAGAAAACACAGGGGATGATGTTGTGGCAACGGTTAAATTTAATACGAAAGTAACGTATAATCCGTTTGCAGGAAATTTTACAGAGTGGCTTAGGTACGATATTAAATTTTCTTTCAGTGGGAGTGATGTCACCTATACCGTATATGATATAGTGGTGTCGAATGTATATACTGGTTTTGGGGCTACTGAGAATAAGGCTACAATGGAAGAAAAGATTATGGAATATAACGATGCTAAAGAGAAGCTGAAAGGAAAACTTTCAGGCAAAGAGAAGAAAGAGTACAAGGACATAGTAGAAGATTGGGAGGATTCTTTGGAAAATCATGAAGAGGAATTCACCAAAAGAGTTACCGATGCTATCGCTAAAAAGTTTAAATAGCAGATGCTGAAAGAAAAAAAACAGCTCCTATCAATAGGATAAGGGCTGTTTTTTTTTGTGCGGATGAGGAGACTCGAACTCCTACGCCTCACGGCACTAGATCCTAAGTCTAGCGCGGCTACCAATTACGCCACATCCGCTCACTTTTGCGGGGGCAAAAATACATCTTTTTTTCTTTTCAAGAGAAAGTGAGATTATCTTTTTCCTAAAAAATGAAGATTTCTGTCATGATATTCTAAATATTTGATTGAGAATGTAGTTTTTCTAAATATTGTTGATCTCCACCACAATTGAAAAGCAAGTCAATGATGGAAAGATTCGGAGTGAACGGAAATTTCTCTCCAAAAACCTGCGTATAAGGAATTGTTGCCAGCAGATGTCCCTTCTTCTTTTGTAAAACTGTTCTCAAATCTGATTTGCCGGGATA
>JAEEGL013241424.1_pt1 | contig 22270 bp, 20 predicted proteins | sample 9134231 | NCBI WGS metagenome assembly JAEEGL01 (sample SAMN16246548, study PRJNA631951) | gut metagenome | biome: gut microbiome; feature: rumen; material: fiber-attached | host: Bos | place: Iran: Karaj | collected 2018-10 | reverse complement strand
CTGTCAAAAAATCCCATGCCATACCCCAAAGATTTTAACAGGGTATGGCATGGGATTTTTTCATAATGGGATTCTAAAGGGAATCTATTCCCTTTAGCGGGAGTTTGAGGGCAGAGCCCTCATTTCTGATCCATCGGAGATACCACTGCTCACAGGAAGTAGACAACGACCTCAGCAGGATCGAAGAGGCGCAGCTTGCCCAGACCGGCTGAGAGAAGGAGTCGCGTTTTACCGAGAGTATATACCCCTTTGGTATATTTTGGGAAGAGGGTGCGCTCGGGAGAGAAAATCCCGACTCCGAAGAGACGCACCGCGCCGCCGTGAACGTGTCCGGAGAAGACGCAGTCCGCGCCCCACTGGGAGTAGACGTCGGCGAAGAGGGGATTGTGCGCGAGGAGGAGCACTTCCCCGTCCGGACGTGTGCCGATGAGGGCGTTCATCTCGGCGAGTGTGAAGCCGTCGAGGTGTCGGTAGGAGCTGCCATTTTTGTAGGTCGAGTACTTATGCTCGAGACCGTAAATGCGGAGCTGCCTGCCCTTGACGTTGATGTCAGCAGAGGCGTTTCTTAGCAATATAGCGTCAGTTCCGGCGAGCATCTCCATGAACGCGGAGAGTCTTTCCGGGGGAAGGCTCTGCTCGTGGTTGCCGAAAACTATGTACACCGGAGCGATGCCGCAGAGCTGCCGGAGGGTCGCGCCGGCGGTGGTGAAGTCGGTCTCCGTGCGGGAGACGATGTCCCCGGTGACGAAGATGAGGTCGGGACTTTCGGCGCGGATCTTCTCGCAGAGCCGCACGTTTTCGCGTCCGAAGCGGCGCTTATGGAGGTCGGAAACGTGGGCTATTTTAATGCCGCTGCCGAGCTTTTCCCGACGTACTGTCAGGATGAAAAGGTTCTCAGCGGCGGCATATATCGCGAGTAAAACTATTACTATAAGTATTAATATCAGCACTTGGTTTTCCTTCTGAAAATGTGTAGGGGGCGGCATCCCCTACAGTTCAGTCTTTATTTTTTTCCTGTCCAGCCGCTTGAGCACCGGTATATCTATCAGCGCAAATACGCCCAGATACGCCGAGGTCAGCACGAAGCGTCCGGAGTATGTCGCGATACGCTCCTGAACCGTGCCCGCATATGCGGTCTCCGGGTCGAAATTGCTGATGTCCGGCGCGGCGATGAGCATTATCACCGTCAGGACTATCCCCGTGACTAGCGGCACTGCGACCGCGAAAAGTCCCAGGAAGCGCCGCGAGAAGTTTTCCTCCCTGCCGGCGTCGAGCGCGACAAGGTGGTAGGCTATGCACAGTATCAGGGGCGTGAACAGCGTGAATACCCAGCTGTAGCCCAGCTTTTCGTAGGCGTACCAGTTCAGCCACTGCGCGAACAGGCTCAGCACCGCGATGACGATGCCTGTCAGCGGTCCCTCTTTGTAGCGGAGAAAACGGCTTTTTGAGTCGTCATTACTCATCTTCGCCGTCCTCCGGGTCAGCCTCGATGACTACCTCGTTCGCCTCCTCGAGAGCGGCTTCAGCCTCTGCCTCGCGTGCCTGCTCCTCGGTGAGCTGCTCGACCTTCTCGGTCTCGGCAGAATCATCATGCTCAGCGCGGGTGAATGCAACTACCTTCGCGCCCTCGTTGACCCTCATCACGCGGACGCCCTTTGCGATACGTCCCATGATACGGATATCCGTCGCGAGAATCCTGATGATGATACCGTCGCTCGATACGAGGATTATATCGTCCTCGTCGTCAACTATCTTTATGCCGCAGACGTGTCCGCGGATATCGTCCACCTTGTAGTTCGACAGACCGAAGCCGCCGCGGTTCTGTATGCGGTAGCTGTCGAGGTCGGTGCGCTTGCCGTAGCCGTTCTCGGTGACTGTCAGCAGAGTTGCGCCCTCGCGGACTCTCGCCATACCGACAACATAGTCGCCCTCGCGCAGCTTGATAGCTCTTACGCCGTGAGCAGAACGCGACAGTGCGCGTATCCTCTCCTCTTCAAGGCGGATAGCCATGCCGTTGCGCGTAGCAACGAAGAGCTGTGCGTGACCCTCGGTCATGCGCACTCCCGCTATCTCGTCGCCCTCGTCGAGACCGATCGCGATAAGTCCGTTCTTGCGGACGTTCTTGTACAGTGAGAGGTTAGTCCTCTTGATCTTGCCGTTCTTGGTGGCCATGATGATGTACTTCTCGTCGCTGAAATCAGTGGTCTTTATCATCGCGGCTATCTTCTCGCCGTCTGTGAGCGGGAGGAGGTTGATGAGGTTGAAGCCGCGCGACGCCTTTGAGCCGTCCGGCACCTCGTAGCACTTCAGCTTGTACATTATGCCCTTGTTCGAGATGAAGAGTATGTTGTCGTGAGTCCCGCAGATGAACATTTCCTCCACGAAGTCCTCCTCACGCTGCTTCATTCCTGTGATACCGCGTCCGCCGCGGCGCTGGGTCTTGTACTCAGTGAGCGCCATGCGCTTGATATAGCCGTTGTTGGTGAGTGTTACGACACAGTCCTCCTCGGGGATAAGATCCTCGATATCGACCTCACCGCTGACGGACTCTATGTCTGTGCGGCGCTTGTCGCTGAACTTGCGGCGTATCTCGTTGAGATCGTCCATGATTATCTGGTATACACGGCTGACGTCCGCGAGGATATCCTCGTAGTCGGAGATCTTGGTGAGGAGACCGAACAGTTCGTCGGTGATCTTCTGTCTCTCGAGACCTGTGAGCTGACCGAGCCTCATCTGGACGATCGCCTCTGCCTGTTCCTGAGAGAGACCTGTCTGCTGCTCGATGTGCAGACCTGTGAAGTCGTACTGTGCCCTGTCGAGGAGCGCGGACATATCCACGTCCTTGAAGCGCTCCATCATGCGGTCCTTTGCTTCCTGAACGGTCGCGCTGGAGCGTATGATAGCTATTACCTCGTCGATGTAGTCAGCGGCGAGCACGAAGCCCTGCAAGATGTGAGCTCTTTCGAGCGCCTTGCGCAGATCGAATCTGGTACGGCGCTGGATAACGTCCACCTGGAAATCGAGGTAGTGCTGGAGCATCTGCTTGAGGGTAAGTATCTTCGGCTCGTTGTTGACGAGCGCGAGCATGATGATACCCACGGTATCCTGCAATTTTGTGAGCGCAAAGAGCTTATTGAGGACTATCTGCGGAGCAGCGTCCTTTTTCAGCTCGATGACTATTCGCATACCGTCCTTGTCGGACTCGTCGCGGAGGTCGTAAACGCCCTCGATACGCTTGTCCTTGCAGAGCTGATTGATGTTTTTGAGTATGAGGGTCTTGTTCACCATGTACGGTATCTCATCCACGATGATGCAGTTCCTGCCCTTTATCTCCTCGAAGTGGGTGCGGCTGCGGAGAATTATCTTTCCGCGTCCTGTGCCGTAGGCAGCGCGTATGCCTGCCTTGCCCATAACGATGCCGCCCGTTGGGAAGTCCGGCCCCTGAATGTGCTCCATGAGCTGCTCGAGGGTACAGTCAGGGTCCTCGATGAGGAGGTTTATAGCGTCGATGACCTCGCCGAGATTGTGAGGAGGTATATTCGTCGCCATGCCGACGGCGATACCTGTCGAGCCGTTGCAGAGGAGGTTCGGCATTCTCGAGGGGAGCACAGAGGGCTCCTTGAGACGGTCGTCGTAGTTGGATACGAAGTCAACGGTCTCCTTATTGATGTCAGTGAGCATCTCAAGGGAGATCTTAGCCATTTTAGCCTCGGTATAACGGTAAGCCGCCGCCTTGTCGCCGTCGATCGAGCCGAAGTTTCCGTGGCCGTCAACGAGCGGGTAACGCATGGAGAAGTCCTGCGCGAGGCGGACGAGGGCGTCATATACCGATGAATCGCCGTGCGGGTGGTATCTTCCGAGCACTGCACCGACCGTATCGGCACACTTGCGGTATGCCTTGTCCGGGGTCAGTCCGTTCTCATGAAGCGTATACAGTATACGCCTGTGGACCGGCTTGAGACCGTCCCTTACGTCGGGGAGGGCACGCGATACTATTACAGACATCGCGTACTGGAGCATGGAGTTTTCCATCTCGTTGACGATTTCTGAGTTGATTATCCTTGAATTGTCGTTATAAAGCAAGTTACTTTACCTCCTGAACAGGCTCTGCCCCTGTTTTTCGTATGATATCCAGCTCACTCTCCGTGAAGCCCTCCTTTGGGAGGATATAGAAGACTGTTTTTCCGGAAAGGAGCAGAAAAAATCTGTCGTATTCGAGCTCCCTGTAGCTCTCATCGAGCGGTATGCGGCTTTTCTCCGGCAGCGGAGCGGGCTCGTCAGAGTCCTCGGGATCGACAACTGTAGTCTCGGCGACCGTGGAGATGTCGATGAAGCTGTCAGAAACGCCTATTTTGTAGGTAGTTTCGCCAATTTCGCGCACTGCGTCGATGATGTTGTTCCTTGCCTTGCGCGGGTTGAACCACTCCCTGAACGCGAAAGCCAGACACATCACGATGAGGATATATGTGAGGTAGTTCGAGGGGTCCTTGACCGCAGCGTAAACAAAGTCCGCGGCAAGTATCAGGAAGAGCGCCATGAAGATGTAGCTCTTCGGGTAGACGAACTTTCTCTGATATGCCCTGTAAGCCTCGCGGAAGGTGTCGAACGGCACCTTGTATTCTTTTTCGAGCTTGTAATTCTCTTCCATGTCCTGTCCTTTATATATCGAGATTCTGGGCGAACTTCGCGTTCTTTTCGATGAAGAGGCGGCGCGGCTCGACCTTGTCTCCCATGAGTATGGAGAAGGTCTCGTCAGCGCGGAGGGCGTCCTCCATAGTTACCCTGATGATAGTTCTGTGCTCGGGGTCCATAGTTGTCTCCCAGAGCTGCTCGGGGTCCATCTCACCAAGACCCTTGTATCTCTGCGTTGCGACGTCCTTGTATTTGCCGTCCTCGGAGAGCTCTGCGATGTATTTATCCCTCTCCTCGTCGGAGAATGCGTAGTAGATCTTCTTCTTGCGCTCGACCCTGAACAGCGGCGGCTGCGCGATATATACGTTTCCGTTGGTGATGAGCGGTCTCATGTAGCGGAAGAAGAACGTCAGCAGCAGCGTGCGGATATGCATACCGTCAACATCGGCATCAGCCATGATGATGACCTTGCCGTAGCGGAGCTTGGTTATGTCGAAGTCCTCGCCGATACCTGTTCCGAGAGCCGTGACCACCGGCTCGAGCTTGTCGTTGCCGTAGATGCGGTCGATACGCGCTTTCTCAACGTTGAGCATCTTGCCCCAGAGGGAAAGTATCGCCTGATACTTACGGTCGCGTCCCTGCTTTGCCGAGCCGCCCGCAGAATCTCCCTCGACGATGTATATCTCGGTGTAGCGATTGTCACGCTCTGAGCAGTCTGCGAGCTTCTCCGGCATGGGAGAATTTCCGAACGCATTCTTCTTGCGCTCAGCCTCGCGGGCACGCTTTGCAGCCTCGCGGGCGCGGAGTGCGGACATACATTTCTCGAAAATAATGTTTGCAACGTCGGGGTTCTCCTCAAGGAAGTTCATGAGCTTTTCAGTCACGAGCTTCTCAACGAAAGGCTTTACCTCGGGATTTCCGAGACGTCCCTTGGTCTGACCCTCGAATTCGCACTCAGTCAGCTTCACGGAGATGATAGCCGTCAGACCCTCGCGGACGTCGTCGCCCTTGAGTATCTCCTTATCCTTGAGCTTACCCATTTTCTTGCCGTACTCGTTGATGACCTTGGTGAGGGCATTTTTGAAGCCGGTCTCGTGGGAGCCGCCGTCCTTGGTGTGGATATTGTTCGCGAACGAGAGAATGACCTCGTTGTAGCTGTCATTGTACTGCATGGCTATCTCCGCGAAGGAGTCGCCCTGCATTCCGGAAACATAGATGACCTCGCTGCTGAGAGCCTCATAGCCGCGGGTCTCGTGGATATGCTCGACGAACTGGCGTATACCGCCCTCATAGTGGAGGGTCTCGGATTTCAGGTCGTTCTCATCGCGCTTATCGGAGAAGACTATCTTTATGCCCGCGTTGAGGAAAGCCTGTTCGCGCAGTCTTTTCAGCAGTATCTCGTAGTCGTAGACGGTGCTCTCAAATATCTGTCCGTCAGCCTTGAACATTACGGACGTACCGGTCCTGTCGGTGTCGCCGATGATCTTGAGCTGCTCGTCGTAGTGACCGCGCTCGAAGCGCTGGAAATAGATGTGTGTACCGTCGTGGACGGTCAGCTCCAGCCACTCGGAGAGGGCATTTACTACCGACGCGCCGACGCCGTGGAGACCTCCGGACACCTTATATCCGCCGCCGCCGAACTTACCGCCCGCGTGGAGGATAGTGTACACGACAGTCGCCGCGGAGATGCCCTCCTTTGGGTGTATGCCGACGGGTATGCCTCGTCCGTTATCAGAGACGCGGATAATGTCTCCGGGAAGTATCTCGACGGTTATCTCGGTACAATAGCCTGCGAGAGCCTCGTCGATAGAGTTGTCCACAATCTCATAAACGAGGTGGTGGAGTCCGCCGGGGCCCGTCGAGCCGATATACATTCCGGGACGTTTCCGGACAGCCTCAAGACCTTCGAGGACCTGTATGTCGTTTTCGTCGTAATTGTTTGTGTTCTGCTGACTCATGATCTACCTCCAGAGGTAAAATTTACGTTCAAATATTATTCTCCCCGCCGGCGAGCCTCTTCCTGAGCGTGCCCGCGGCGAGCTGCGATATATAGACCTTTTCCCTGCCGTTTTTAACGGTTATGATAAAGCTCTTGGGCATCTCATACGTCGTATAGACGCATTTATGCTCCTTTTCCACGCGGTCGAGCAGTATCTTCGTACATTTTTCAACAGTTGTATTCTCAATGTCGAAAATTCCAACTACGTCCCGCGTATCTACCATGTAATCATTGCCTATGTGAAGCAGCACGGCTATCCCTCCGTTCCGGGCTCTTCTATCACCGAGCCGCCGCTGATACGGAATATCTTCCCCTTTATCTCGGGCAGGAGCGCACTTTCGTTGCAGGTCGTGATGAATACCTGCATATCCCTGATGATGTCGAAGACGAATCTCTGACGGCTCTCGTCGAGCTCGCCCATAACGTCGTCAAGAAACACCACGGGTGCGTCCTTCGAGCGCTTCATGAATATCTCAGCCTGCGCCAGCTTCATGACCAGCGCCGCACTTTTTATCTGTCCCTGCGAACCGTAATCCTTCGCGCTCATGCCGTTAATCTTTATGAGCACCTCGTCGCGGTTCACTCCGGAATGCGTCGAGCCTGTGCGTATATCGTAGTCAGAGGTCTCGCGCAGCTTTGCGAAATACTGCTCACAAGCCTCGTCACCGCACGGCTTTTCAAAGTCCTCCGACTTGAATACGTTGGACTTGTATTCGAGCTCAAGCTCCTCCGTGCCGCCGGAAATGGTCTTGTAAAGCCTCCCGCAGATACCGTTTATCCGCGAGATATACTCGTTCCGCATATATGATATGACCGCGCCCTCCTTTGCTGCCTGTCTGTCCCAGACGTCGAGGGCGTCGATACGGGTATTTCCCTGTGCTATCTCTTTGAGGAGAGCGTTCCGCTGGTTCATTATGGCGTTGCTCTTGCTGATGTGCATAACGAAGCGCGGATCGAGCTGTGAAGCCGCCATATCTATGAAATTCCGTCTTTTCTCGGGCGATCCCTTGATGATGTCAACGTCGTCCGGAATAAAGGCTATGCACTTGAAAACGTCGAACAGCGCCCTTGTACCGCGCTGCTTCACTCCGTTGAGCTCTATGCTCTTGGGTGCGGACGCGCTGCGGGTCATCTCGAAGACTATCTTCTGATCGCGCACGCTGTCCCTTATCTTCAGCCTTGAGGACATCCTGCTGCCCGTGAGCGAGATATAATCCTTCTCTTTTGAGCCGCGGAAGCTCTTGCAGCCGGACATTATCCACATCGCTTCGAGGATATTTGTCTTGCCCTGCGCGTTCTGACCGACGATGATATTGTACCTCGGGTCAGGCTCTATAGAGACTCCCGACAGGTTCTTGAAGCCGTCGATGCCTGCGTAAGTGACTATCAAACGACCTTTACCTCTTCTCCGCGGACGCTCACTACGTCGCCGCTGCGTATTTTCTTGCCTCTCATGGTGCAGACCTCGCCATTCACGAGGACCTCACCGTCCTGTATGAGCGTCTTAGCCTCTCCGCCGGAACCAGTGAGCGAGGCGAATTTCAGCAGCTGGTCGAGCTTGATGAACTCAGTCGTGATCTTTATCTCTGACATAGCGGACAACTCCTATCAGTTTTTCAGCTGTATCGGCATTACGAGGAAGATGAAGCTCTCGCCCTCGAGCGGGAGTATCTCGATGACCTTCATCGCGCCGTTGAAGCGTATCCTTATCTTGTCTCCCTCGGCAGCGCGGAGCGCCTCGAGAATGAGCTTGTTATTGAAGCCTATAGTTACAGTTTCTCCCGAAATATCCGCGGAGATAGCGTCGTTGACCTTACCGATAGCGGTCTTGCAGTTAACCTTGATGACGCCGTTGCCGACCTCGCAGCGTATCGGAGACTTGTTCTTGTCGTCGAGAATGAGCGAGCAGCGCTCAAGGCAGGCAGAGAAGTCCCTCTTGCTGATGATGACCTCGGTCTTGCAGGAGGACGGTATGCTGAGCTTGTAGTTGTGGAAAGCTCCCTCGAGGAGTCTCGAAATAACGTAAACTCCATCGATAGAGAAGATGATGTGTCTGTCGTTGGTGAAGATCTCGCACTGCTTCTCCTCGTCGTCCTTGATGAGGGTGGAGACCTCCATGAGCGCCTTCTTCGGTACTACGAAGTGGTAGCTCTCTTTGCAGTCGGTCAGCTCGCTTCTGATAGCGAGGCGGAATCCGTCTATCGCGACCATATTGAAGCTGCCGTTCTCGATGTCGAAGAGCTCGCCTGTGAGCACCGGCTTGCTCTCATTCATGGAAGCAGCATAGCTGGTCATATTTATCATGGAGCGGAGCGTGGTCTGCTTTACCTTGAAGCTCCTTGCGGAATCCACCTTCGGGAGCTCGGGGTACTCGCTCGCGGACATTGCGGGGAAGCTGCACTCCGTCGCACTGCATGAGAGCTCGACTGTGAGGTTGTCATCTACCTTGAAGGTAAGCTCCTCTCCGGACATACGTCTCGTGAACTCATTGAAGAGCCTTGAATTCACCACGAATTCTCCCGAGCCTTCTGTCTCTGCGCTGATAGAGGTCTTTATGCCCATTTCGAGGTTGTAGGCTGTGAGCTCAACAGAGCCGTCGCTGACTCTGACCTTTATTCCCTCGAGTGCGGCTATAGTGGACTTCGGAGATACTGCTCTCGAAACGTTGCCTATCGCTTCGCTGAGAGCGGTCTTGCTGCAAATGAATCTCATTGTTTTTCCTCTTTCCTTTTCACAGCTGATATGTGAGCTGCGATATGAAATATAATATAAATCAATAGTTTTTTTATTGTTGTTGTTATTGGGGCGGTGGAAAAGTTGATATCAGTCCCGGGTGGCTTGGACAAGCCTTCCGGACCTCCACAGCGGGGTGTTGTGAAATTTTTGAAAATGTTGAACGTTCCTGCGCGGATGAAAAATTATGTTGAATGAGTTGGATATTGTGGAGTTGATGTTGACGGAAAAGTTTAAAAACGGGTGATTTCTACAGCTGGTATATAAACCCGGCTGGAAAAGTTCATGGGGTATGTATTGAAATGTGTTGAAACTGTGAAAATAGCCCTTCATTTACCCGCTGTACCGCACTGAACTGAATTATGATATTCAACCTATCATTCAACATTCTGTTGAAAACCGGCGTCAGGACTTATTCTTATCCTTGATGTCCTTCATGAGGTCGTTCACGAGATTGCTGAGGTTGGGATCCTTTTTTAGCGCTTCGGTGATACTGTTCACTGAGTAAACGATGGTGGAGTGATCGCGTCCGCCAAACTCCGTACCTATCGAAGCGAGCGGCATCTGGGTTATCTCGCGGACAACGTAAATGGCTACCTTACGCGCCATAGACACCTGAGAGTTGCGCTTGTTGGAGCGGAGATCGTCTGGCGACACGCCGTATGCGTTCGATACCTCGGAGATTATCTTCTCGACTGTTATCGGGATAGGCTGCTCGTCTGTCAGGACGTCCCTGATGACGCTCTGAGCCATTGAAATGGTTATCGGGCTGCCTGCAAAGTGGTTGAGCGCCTTGAGTCTTACCACTGCGCCCTCGAGCTGACGGATATTGGACTTGAGCCTGTTCGCCATGAACTCGCCGACCTCGCTGGGCATCTTGAGGTCGAGCAGCTCGGACTTGCGGTTGATGATAGCGAGCCTTGTCTCGTAGTCAGGCGCGGAGATGTCCGCGATGAGACCTCCCTCAAAGCGCGTCCTGAGTCTCTCCTCGAGGGTGATGAGCTCCTTCGGGGGCTTGTCGGAGGTGATGACGATCTGCTTCTTCTCCTCGTAGAGTTTGTAGAAGGTGTGGAAGAACTCCTCCTGCATACGCTCCTTGCCGGCGAAGAACTGAACGTCGTCGATGAGGAGGATATCAGCGTTGCGGTATTTCTCGTGGAAATCCGAGATGAGACCGTTGTTCAGAGCATTTACGAGGTCGCTGCCGAAGGTCTCGCTGGTGACGTAAACAACGTTGAAGTTGGGGTTGTTCTTGCGGACCTCGTTCGCGATAGCGGTGATGAGGTGGGTCTTGCCCATTCCTGAGGGACCGTATATGAACAGCGGATTGTAGCCGGAGACCGCGCTGGAAACGCAGTTTTTTGCAACGGACTTGCTGCACGCGAGCGCGAACTCGTTCGATCTTCCCTCGATGAAGGTATCGAAGGTGTAGTCGTAGTTTGCGAATTTATAGGACTGCTCGAGCTCAGCGTGCTTCTGCTCGAGCTCATTGTCCGTCGGGACCTGGATATTCTTGGGCTGGTCGGTCTCGACATTGATGACGATATTCACGTTCAGACCGACGGTATTGAGGAAGGCGTCGGTGAGAGCATCCTTGTAATTGGAGAGGGCGATATTCTTCTGAAAATCGGTCTCGACAATGAAAACGGCGTCCTTGCCGTCATAGCTTACAGGTTTGAGTGGATCGATCCATGTTGTTATTCCTATCTCGGGGATAGTATTGTGCTCAAGGCAGTACTTCTTGACGTTTTCAAAAACTTCCTCAAACGAGTTCATAATAAACCTCCGTGATGTTAGTTCAAGAGTCAGGACTAAAAAAATGCAACACTCTTCTATATTAATATATAAACCCATTATATCACAAAGGTGTTGAAAATGCAAGAATTTTTATATAATTTACCTGATAGAAAAAAGGGCTTTCCCGGAGGGAGAAATTGTGATGTTTGTCCCACAGCCGAGAGGGCTCTTCTCCTGCCGTGGAGCCGGACACCGGAATGGCGGTTATATCTGCGTATCAATATGCATAATGTCAAAAAATACTCGCCGGAGCGGCTGGATAAATTGGTAAATGATATGAAAATACAGGCTAAATGAAAAAAATTTCTTGAATCGCTTGACACAAGCCCTTTTATCAGATATAATTTTATAGTGTAACGCGGACGGGTGCGCCCGTTTATCGAATTTCGCTTTTAAAGAGCTCTATGCTCATACATTTATCCCGCAGAGAGGAGGACTTTCAGTATGAAGAGAACATACCAGCCTAAGAAGCTCCACAGAAAGAAGGAGCACGGCTTCATGAAGAGAATGTCTACAAAGAACGGCAGAAAGGTTTTAGCTCGTAGAAGATCTAAGGGCAGAGCAAGATTAACTCACTGACGACGCTGACCACAAAATATTGATTTTGTGGTCTTTTTTGTTAAGGGATAAACTCCCTTATTGGTATTTTTATGCTTTATACGGAAATTTTGAACGACAACAGGGACTTCATGACGCTCTACAAAAAAGGCAGATATGCTGCCTCGAAGTACTCCGTCATCTACGTCAGACCCAACGGCAGACCCTTCAACCGCCTCGGTATCACTGCCGGCAAGAAGATTGGGAATGCCGTCCACAGGAACAGAGCCAAGCGCCTTATCCGCCTTGCCTACAGGGAGAGCGAGATAAAGCTGCCCGTCGGCATGGATATCGTCATCGTCGCAAGGAGCAGTATCTGTGACATCAAGTCCACGGAGTACTGTGCATATATGCAGAAATACGGCGTTCCTGAGATAATGAAGATGTTCAGGAGCTTCCCTGCCGATAACAGGAAGAAAAAATGAAGTACATCTTTATCGGTCTGATACGCTTTTATCAGAAGTTCATCTCGCCGCTGTTCCCGGCTAAATGCAAATATTATCCGACGTGCAGCAGCTATGGTCTCACCGCCGTGAAGAAGTTCGGCGCGATAAGAGGCATGGCTCTGGCGGTATGGAGGATAATGCGGTGCAATCCGTGGTCGATGGGCGGTATTGATCCCGTCCCGGAGAAATTTACGTTCAAGACAAAAAAATACGGCTATCTGAGCGCGTATCCGGTAGTCCCGGAGACCGCTGAGGAAGAAGACAACAACAAGTAAGAGGGATAAACATTGATAAAACTCTATGATATCATCGGCTATCCGTTCGGATTCCTGATGAGCCTTATTTATGGACTGTTCGACAACTACGCCGTGGCTATCATCATATTCACGGTAGTCACAAAGCTCATCCTGCTCCCCGTAAACTACAGCACGCAGAAAAATGCAGCTCGTATGCAGCTCCTCAACCCCAAGCTCGAGAAGCTGAAGAAGAGCTTCGCAAATAACCCCCAGAGACTTCAGCAGGAGCAGCAGAAGCTCTATCAGCAGGAGGGCGTCAACCCTATGGGCTCGTGCCTGCCGGCATTTATCCAGATGTTCCTGCTGTTCGGAGTCCTCGACGTTGTATATAAGCCGCTCACACATATCCTTCGCTTCAGCAAGGGCGTCAGAGAGGCTGCTATATCTATCGCTTCGGACCTCGTCGGAGGCAAGGGCATAAGCCTCTCGAACCTCAGATGTGAGCTCCTCACTATGGAACAGGTAGACGCTCAGCCCTCCAAGTTCGCTGACGTTGCCGAGAATTTCCAGACTCTTGTAAGTGAATTCAACCAGAAATTCACAGTATTCGGCGCTAACCTCGGTAAGACGCCGTCTTTCCACCCCGAATCATGGACGAGGGAAGCTATAATTCTCTTTATGATACCGATAGTTGCCGGTATCTCCCAGCTCCTCGTTTCCGTATACACTCAGATACACCAGAAGAAGGTAAACCCGAATATGCAGGGTGGCGGCTGTATGGCTGTTATGTTCTATGTAATGCCGCTGCTGACTATATGGTTCGGCTTTGAGCTCCCCGCAGGTGTCGGCTTCTACTGGATCTGGTCGTCTCTGTTCTCGTTCCTGATAACGCTTGTCCTTAACTCCTACTTTACTCCCGAAAGGACAGCCCAGATCAACGAGAATGAAAAGGAAAAAGCCCGTATCTACGCTGAAAAGCACCCCGACAAGAAGACCTTCATGCAGAGGATGCTCGAGCAGCAGGCTGCCCTTGAAGAGCAGCAGAACACAGCCAGAAAGAATGCCTCCGGCGAAAAGATCTCACGCTCTGAGATGAATAAGCAGAACCGCGACAAGATCAACGAAGCCCGCAGAAGAATGGCTGAAAAGTACGGCGACGTCTATGACGAAAATGAAAATGAAGAGGATTGATTCCTCAGGGAGGTATAAACATGACTAAAATTTTCACCGCAAAAACTGTCGAAGAAGCTATGGCTCTCGCTGCCAAGGACTTCGGAAGAAGCATCTCCGAGATAAAGTTCAAGGTCATCGACGAGGGCAAGAAGGGCTTTCTCGGCATAGGCAAGTCCGACGCTAAGGTCGAGGCAACATACGGCTCCGCAGCTGCTCCCGTGAAGACCGCTCCCGCTGAGAAAAAGGCTGAGTCCGTCAAGGAGGCTGTAAAGGAGACGGTTAAGGCTGCTGCCGAGACTGTCAAGCCCGCAGAGAAGACTGAGGCTAAGCCCTCTGAAGCTCCCGCTGCTGAGGAAAAAGCTCCTGAGGAGGCTGCTCCCGCTGAGACTGCTGAGGCTCCCGCAGAGGAGGAGGATTACTCCCTCGATAACTTCACTCTCATTGAGGATGAGGCTCTCATCAATCCCAAGGTAAAGCTCGCTATCGACTATACAGAGAGCATTCTCCGCGCAATGGGCGTAGATGCAAAGTTCACTGTATATCAGAACGAGACAGGCGCTGTAGTCAACGTTGACAGCGACAATAACGGTACTATAATCGGCAGACGCGGCGAGACCCTCGACGCTATCCAGTACCTCTGCTCCATCATCGCCAACAAGGGCGACAAGGATTACTTCCGCATTACGATTGACTGCCTCGGCTACCGCGGCAAGCGCAAGGAGACCCTCGAGGCTCTCGCTGCAAAGGTAGCAAAGTCCGTTCTCAGAACAGGCCGTTCGCAGCCGCTCGAGCCGATGAATCCCTACGAGAGAAGAGTTATCCACTCTGCTATTTCCAAGATCGAGGGCGTAGCTTCACGCTCTGTCGGCGAAGAGCCCTACAGAAAGATCATCATTTCCTCCACCGAGCCCAGAAGAGGTGGCGGAAACGGCAGACGCCGTGACGATCGCCGCGGCGGCGGAAGACGTGACGGCGGAAGAAGAAACGACCGTTCAAGAAACCGCGAGGTGAGCTTCGAGCGTAAGTCCGTCGATCTCTCGACGAGCTTTGAGAAGGACTACAAGAAGCCAAAGCCGGAGGACAGCCTCGAGGCAGGACTTTACGGAAAGATCGAGCTTTGACGCTAATGGCTGTTGTGCGAAAGTACGGCAGCCTTTTTATTTGGAGTGATAAAATGTCAACTATCGCAGCTATATCGACTCCCGATACGGCGGGAGGAATAGCCGTTATAAGGATCTCCGGCGCAGACGCGCTCGGGGTCGCTTCACGTATCTTCGATCCGTTCGGAGGCAAAAAAGTCAGCGAAATGGCGGGGTATACATGCGCCTATGGTATCGCTCACGACGACGGGGAGCGTATCGACGACTGCGTTCTGACGGTTTTCCGCGAACCGCATAGCTATACCGGCGAGAACGTCTGCGAGATATCCTGCCACGGCGGTCTGTATGTCACCAGAAGAGTTCTGCGTGCGGCACTCAGGCACGGTGCGGTCAGCGCTGGTCCGGGCGAGTTCACGAAGCGTGCGTTCCTGAATGGGAAGCTCGATCTGACGCAGGCTGAGGCGGTCATGGACATCATTTCCGCGCGCGGCGAGGCTGAGCTGAAAATGGCTGAGGAGCTTCGCGGGGGGGCGGCATTCAAAAAAGCGAAGGCGTGCTCGACCCGCCTGATGATGATACTCGGCGACCTTGCGGCGTGGGCTGATTATCCGGACGAGGACATTCCCTCCGTTGAGCCGGAGAACCTTTCCGCGCAGCTTGTTTCTATCCGCGCGGAGCTGGATTCACTCATCAGGAATTACGACAGCGGGCGTATTATTCGTGATGGTATCCCGACGGTGATCGTCGGGCGCCCGAATGTCGGAAAATCGACGCTTTTTAATTGTCTGAGCGGCTACGAACGCAGCATTGTGACCGATATTGCAGGAACGACACGCGATGTCGTGGAGGAGACTGTGCGCCTTGGGAATATCGTACTGCGGCTGTCTGACACAGCCGGTATCCACGAGACAACGGACGTTATCGAGGGTATCGGGGTCGGTATCGCTGTGAAAATGATTGATCAGGCACAGCTTGTTATAGCCGTCTTCGACGGGGGTTGTCCGCTAACGGAGGACGATTTTAATTTAATTAATAAAATTAATAATAAGAAATGTATTGCAGTAATCAATAAAACAGATGTTCCACAATTAATAAATACCGATTTTCTGCACGATAATAAATTACAAATAGTATATATTTCTGCCAAAGAGCAGCGCGGGATAGATGAATTCAAAGCTGCAATCGAAAGCATATTTCACCTCACTTCCGAAGATCTGTCTGCCGTCACAGTTGCAAATGAGCGGCAGAAGGGGTGCATTGATTCGTGTATCAGCTGCATTGACGAGGCACTCGTGGCACTAAAATGCGGTGAAATGCTGGACGCTGTTAATGTTATTCTGGATGAAGCGGAACAGCATCTGCTTGAGTTGACTGGCGAACGAGTAACAAATGCAGTCGTCGATGAAGTGTTCTCACGTTTTTGTGTGGGTAAATAATGTTTCATGTGAAACAATGAATGAGGAATTATTATGTCATATTTCATGGGTGAATTTGATGTTGCAGTAGTGGGCGCTGGTCATGCCGGAGTTGAGGCATCACTTGCGTCTGCGAGACTTGGGTGCAGTACGGTGATGTTCACTATCTCGCTCGATCAGATCGCAAATATGCCGTGCAATCCTTCTATCGGAGGTACCGCAAAAGGCCATTTGGTGCGGGAAATAGACGCTTTAGGCGGGGAGATGGGTAAGGCAGCTGACTACTGTTTTATACAGAGCCGTATGCTGAACCGCGGAAAAGGCCCCGCAGTTCATAGTCTGAGGGTTCAGGCGGACAGGGTCAAATACCATAATTATATGAAGAAAATCTGCGAAAAACAGAAAAATCTCCACATCAAACAAGCAGAAGTATCAGAGATAATCGTCGAAAACGGGAGAATTATAGGAGTAAAAACGTCGCTTGGAGCTGAGTATAAGGTCAAAGCTGTCGTTATTTCCACAGGAACTTACCTCAAAGGCAAGATACATATTGGTGAGGTTTCCTATGAAAGCGGACCGGATTCAGCTCTCCCGAGCAAGTATTTATCACATAGTCTCAATGAAAATGGTGTTGAACTGCGTCGCTTTAAGACCGGGACTCCATGCCGTGTTCATCGCCGCAGCATAAATTTTTCAGAAATGGAAGTTCAGAACGGTGACGAAAGAATAGTTCCATTTTCGTTTGATACACCAACTGATGGACTGACCAATCAGGTCAGCTGTTTTGTTACTTATACCAATAGTAAAACACATGAAGTTATACTGAATAACCTCAACAGGTCCCCTTTGTACTCCGGTAGGATAGAAGGAGTGGGACCAAGATACTGTCCGTCAATCGAGGACAAAATTGTTCGGTTTTCCGATAAGCCAAGACACCAGTTGTTTGTTGAACCGATGGGGCTGGACACGGATGAGTTCTATTTGCAGGGTATGTCATCATCGCTTCCGGAGGACGTGCAGAAAGCATTTTTACAAACTATAAAAGGCTTGGAGAACGTTGAAATAATGCGACCCGCATACGCAATAGAGTACGATTGCTGCGATCCTCTTCAATTGAAACCAACTTTAGAGTTCAAGAAGATTGCCGGACTTTATGGAGCGGGTCAGTTCAACGGAAGCTCTGGCTACGAGGAAGCAGCAGCTCAGGGGCTTGTTGCTGGCATTAACGCGGCGCTCAAAATAAAGGGTGAAGAGCCGATGATCCTTTTCCGAGCAAGCTCTTACATCGGTACCTTGATCGATGATCTTGTTACAAAGGGTTGTTCAGACCCGTATCGTATGATGACGTCGCGGAGTGAGTTTCGTTTGCTTCTTCGTCAGGACAATGCTGACCAGAGATTAATGCCTCTTGGTCACAGGGTTGGTTTGATCTCGGACGAGAGAATTGATCGGCTTAATAAAAAAATCGAGGCTGTTGAACAGGAATTAGTCAGAATAAAAAATATAAATATTGCGCCAAGTGATAAACTAAATGATTACTTGACTTCTATAGGTACTTCCCCGTTGACTACAGGATGTAAGTTGTCTGATTTGCTGCGACGTCCTCAAGTTAATTATAACGATATTGCTCAATTTGATTGTGACCGGCCGGAGCTTCCTTTTGAAGTAATTGAACAAGTTGAGCTTCAAATCAAATATGAGGGGTATATTTCTAAGCAGCTTGCTCAAGTTGAGTCAATGAGAAAACTGGAAGAAAAGACGCTTCCAGAGATCAATGATTTTGCCGAAATATACGGTCTTAGGCTCGAAGCAATTGAAAAGCTCAATAAGATCAGACCTCAAACACTTGGTCAGGCTTCGAGAATTTCCGGTGTTTCACCTGCTGATGTTTCTCTTCTTGCAGTTTGGCTCCAGAACAGAAAGGAGACAAAATGAAATCAGAATATGAATTATATTGCTCTGCTTTTTCTAAGTATGATCTGGAGCTAAGTGAAGATATTTTTTATAAACTTGAGTTGTATTCTGACTTCCTTATAGAATATAACAATAATGTCAATTTGACTGCAATCACTGAGCCAAATGAAATAATGCATAAGCACTTTTTGGACAGCATTTTGCTTGAAAAATATGTAGATTTACCGATTTATTCATCTTTCATAGACGTAGGGACCGGTGCAGGATTTCCTTCTGTTCCTTTGAAAATTTACCGTCCTGACATCAAGATTACCCTTCTGGACAGTCTTAATAAGCGGATCGAATTCTTGAAGCTTTTGTGTGATAAGTTAGAAATTGATGCAGAATTCATTCACGGACGTGCTGAGAATGTTGCTAAGATGCCTGAATATCGAGAAAAATTTGACTTTTCTACTGCGAGGGCTGTTGCTAATCTATCAACGCTAAGTGAGTATTGCATTCCTTTTGTCAGGGTTGGGGGAAAGTTCATTTCGATGAAGGGTCCAAATGAGTCGCCCTCTGACGCTGAAAATGCCATTAGTACACTTGGTGGACAGATTGAGAGTTGCGTTGATTACGCTCTGGAAAATGAGTCCCGAAGGATAATTACCATCAGTAAAATATCGCATACTCCGACCAAATATCCCCGCAATAGCGCTCAAATCAAGAAGAATCCACTTTGATTTTGCTTATAATAGTCGAATACACCGCAGAAATGTAGATTTTCTGCGGTTTTTTTGTGTAGAATATATTTCCCGGCAGTGTTAAAATTGTGTTACAGAGCCCAGCTCGAGTACATACAAGAGGTTTATAAAATGGCGGGATTTTTAAATTTTACTAAAGAAAAGCTGATAAATAAGGTCATCGAGGTAGATATCAGGCTGATCAAGCCTAATCCGCACCAGCCGAGAGTCGATTTCCCGGATTCTGAGATAGCTGCGCTGGCTGAATCTATCGCCCAAAATGGAATTTTACAGCCAATTTCTGTGCGGAAAAAAGGGGAGTATTTTGAGCTTATCGCAGGGGAAAGACGACTGCGCGCGGCGAAAATATGCGGTTTTACTGTGGTCCCGTGTATCGTTCATGAGATAAGCGAGCGACATTCTGCGATACTTGCGCTCGTCGAAAATATTCAGCGGCAGGATCTTTCGTTTTTCGAGGAGGCGATCGCAATAGAAAAGCTGATTAGTTTTTATGGAATGACGCAAGAGGATGCTGCTGCAAAACTCGGAAAAGCTCAGAGCACTATCGCTAACAAGCTTCGTCTGCTGCGTCTGACGAGCGACGAGCGTGAGCTTATCATGAAATATAATCTCACAGAGCGCCACGCGCGTGCGCTTCTCCGGCTTGCAAGTCCGGCAGAACGCATTGAAGTCCTCGAAAAGATAATCAAGAACAACCTTAATGTCGAGCGAACAGAAAAGCTCATCGACGATTACATCGGTGCGCAGCGCGAAAAACAAAGCTACAAGAAGCGTTCAAAGGTTTTTCAGAACGTAAAAATGTTCGTTAATACGATAAATCGTGCTGTCGAGACTATGCAGGCGGCCGGAATATCGGCTGATTCCAAGAAGATACAGAACGAGGATTACATTGAGTATCGTGTTCGTATACCTATCCAAAAATCAAATAAGTGACAGAATGTTTCACGTGAAACAGTTATGCTAAATGTTTCATGTGAAACATTTTTTGCTCAAAATGGTACAAAATTTTCCCGCGCGTATTTACAAACCGTCGAAAAGGTGCTATAATAGACCTATAATCATCGAAAGGAAGATTCTATGGGCAAAATTATAGCCGTTGCCAACCAGAAGGGCGGCGTCGGGAAGTCCACGACCGTCGTGAACCTTGCGGCGTACCTCGGTTCCCGCGATTTGAAGGTCCTTTGCGTGGATTCCGACCCTCAGGGCAACACTACCACGGCTTTCGGGATAAATAAAAAGTCAGTCGAGGCTTCGACTTACGAGGTACTTATCGGCAGGTCGCGAGTGCAGGATGCAATTATCCACACGAATTTCAAGAACGTTTCGCTCGTTCCGGCGACTGAAAACCTTGCTGGCTGTGAGATCGAGCTCTCCCAGTTTGAAAACCGCGTACAGAGACTCAAAATGCAGCTTCTGACGTGCAAGCTCGACTACGATTACATTTTTATCGACTGTCCGCCTGCGCTCGGTACGCTTACAATAAACGGTCTGGTTGCGTGCGATACGATACTTGTCCCAATGCTCGCGGAATTCTTCGCGCTGGAGGGATTATCCCAGCTGGTCAACACTATTAAAATAGTGCGGACAAGCTATAATCCGTCATTGGAGATCGAGGGTATCCTTTTCACGATGTTCGACAGTCGTCTTAACGTCGCGAACGACGTCGTTGCCGAGGTCGAGAAATATTTCCCGGACAAGGTCTTTGAGACCAAGATCCCGCGAAATGTTCGCATTTCTGAGGCTCCCAGCCACGGAAAACCCGTAATGTACTACGATAAGTCGTCGAAGGGCGCGGAGGCTTATGAGCTGCTCGGGCACGAGATACTTGGCGAGCCGCTGAAGCTGAAAGAAAAGAAGCGTCGCGGCATTTTCAAATTCAAAAAGTAGAAAGGAGCGCTGAAATATGGCAAAAGGTGGATTAGGTGCGGGTCTTGACTCGCTGTTCAGCGCCAACACCAGCGAGGTGCAGGTCAAAAAGACACTCCGCACCGCCGAGATTGAGCCCAACCGCGAGCAGCCGCGAAAGCTGTTCAGCGACGAAGCGATAACGGCACTCGCTGATTCGATCCGCGAGCACGGCATTTTGCAGCCGATACTCGTGCGTCCGATACCGAGCGGAGGCTACCAGATAGTCGCGGGAGAGCGCCGTTGGAGAGCCGCAAGAATGCTCGGTCTGGACGAAGTTCCAGTAACTATCCGCGAACTCAGCGACGCGGAGTCCATGCAGATCGCGATCATCGAGAACCTCCAGCGCGAGAACCTCAACCCCATTGAAGAGGCGGGCGGCTACAAGGAGCTCATCGAGAATTTCGGTATGACGCAGGATCAGGTCGCGAAAATGGTGGGACGTTCCCGCTCAGCTATCGCCAATTCCGTGAGACTGCTCACGCTCCCCGACAGAGTGGTAAAAATGGTCGAAAACGGCGAAATTTCGGCAGGTCACGCTCGCGCGCTGCTCGGATTCGAGAACAAGGAGCTGCTCATCGCGACCGCTCTGAAGGCGTGTGACGGGGGACTCACAGTCCGTCAGGTCGAGCGCGCGGCACAGAAGTCCTCGGAGGCTCCCGAAGCTGCGAAAAAGTCCGACCGGAAGATCGACAACTACTTCAAAGAAATGGAGCTCTCACTGAACGAGCGCCTCGGCCGCAAGGTCAAGGTCGATTACGGCAAGAACAAGGGCGTGCTCGTCCTTGAATTTTACGATAAGGAAGATCTGGCAGCTATCGCAGAAAAGCTCGCCGGCGAAGAATAAAGGAGTTAGTTAAAATGATAGACATTAAACTTATTAGAACAAACCCGGATATGGTCAAGGAAAATATCAAAAAGAAGTTCCAGGACGAGAAGATCGAGCTCGTGGACAAGGTGATCGAGCTGGACAAGCAGTTCCGCGAGACCAAGGTGACCTGTGATGACCTCCGCAACCAGCGCAACGTCAAGAGCAAGGAGATCGGCGGCTATATGCAGCGCGGCGAGAAGGCTGAGGCAATGCGCGTTAAGGAAGAGGTCGCTCAGATCGGCAAGAAGCTCGCTGAGCTCGAGGAGCTTGAGGTCAAGCTCGAAGCAGATATCCGCGAGATAATGCTCGTTATCCCGAACATCATCGACGAAAGCGTCCCGATAGGTAAGGACGACAGCGAGAACGTCGAGGTGGAGCGCTTCGGCGACCCGTTCGTACCGGAATTCGAGGTGCCGTACCACATTGACATCATGGAGAACCTCAACGGTATCGACCTCGACAGCGCCCGCAAGACCAGCGGAAACGGCTTCTACTATCTCTGCGGCGACATCGCGCAGCTCCAGTCGTGCATACTCTCCTATGCGCGCGACTTCATGATCGACAAGGGCTTCACCTACTATATCCCGCCGTTTATGATCCGCAGCGACGTCGTTACCGGCGTTATGAGCTTTGCGGAAATGGAGGGCATGATGTACAAGATCGAGGGCGAGGACCTCTACCTCATCGGCACCAGCGAGCACTCCATGAT
>JAEEGL010034314.1_pt1 | contig 22270 bp, 15 predicted proteins | sample 9134231 | NCBI WGS metagenome assembly JAEEGL01 (sample SAMN16246548, study PRJNA631951) | gut metagenome | biome: gut microbiome; feature: rumen; material: fiber-attached | host: Bos | place: Iran: Karaj | collected 2018-10 | reverse complement strand
GAACATGCGATAGTTGTTTGTTTCTTAATGTTTTGACACCATAAAGATACAACAATTATCGCTATTCACCAAATTTTCAGACAATTATATTTCGTCGAACTCACGTTAAATTACCTAATGAGCGCTGCCAGATAGCGATTTTGACATAAAAAAAAGTTCCCGTTCTTCAGACTCGCTTCGCTCGCGCTCGAACTTGTTCGCTCATTCGAACGTAGTGAGTCTTGAGAAGAAGCGTCGCTTCGCTCCGAGCAATCGTTAACGTTCCCGTTATTTTTCCTATCTTTGTGCCGGAGATAGAGAGAAAGTGCTGCGAAAATGAGTACGCTCATGTCTTTTCTATAGCTTCTTTAGCCTCTTTAGCCTCTTTAGCTTCTAAAGCTTCTTTAGCCTTTTTAGCTTCTAAAGCTTCAATCGTCTCACTGCTCAGCGCAGTCGTTTCGGCCTCTGTGTTTTTGCATTTATTAAGAAATTGCTCTGCGCACGCGCTGTTTGATGAGTAGGTTTCTTCGTCGGTCAAACAAACGACCTCTGGTGCCTCCTTCGCGCGCGTTGATGAATGAACAAAGGCGTTTTGAGTGTGCTTTCGCCAGCGCAAAGCGTTATTTTCGCCCTTTTCTGGACCTGTGTCCGAATTTATTTAGTTTTTCGTTGGTCAATCAGGCTTTTTTCTGTAAATTTGCATCGGAAAATCGTATAGAAAACCCTGTCGACCCTCATGCCAAGCTACTCATTCAAAACTCATATACTCATGAAACGATTCAAGTACATCCTGGCTGTCGCCGTCGCCTGGACGGCGGGAGCGCTGTCTGCGTTGGCAGACACGAACGACATGTTCAAGATGGTCACCGAAGGGAATATCGAGATGACCTTCTCAGTCATCCACGAGGTGGGCGACGACAAACCCGCCACGGCGCGTGTGGGAAACGCCACCAACGACCCTGCCATCAGCTACATGACGGAAGGCGTGGTGACAGTGCCCGAGACCGTGTCGCGTGAGGTGGACGGCGAGGTACGCACGTACACCGTGATCACCGCGGCCTACAACGCTTTCTACGGGTGTAATCTCGTCACGCAGGTCAACCTGCCTGCATCGCTGAAGACGATCAATCCCCACTGCTTCGAACGGTGTACGAGCCTGGAGACGGTGTACCTGCCGAGAGGGTCGCAGCTCACAACCATCAACAACGCTGCCTTCATGGACTGTAGCAGTCTGACGACTATCGAGATCCCCTCTCTTGTCACGACGATTCAGGAGGACGTGTTCAACGGCTGTTCGTCGCTGACGACCGTTGAGATGCCGGAGCAGTTGGCGACCCTTGGCGACAGGGCTTTCTCGAGCTGCTCGAGTCTGACGCGAATCACCATCCCCTATAGCGTGACCTCGCTCGGACAGAATGTGTTCGCTGGCTGTACGTCGCTGACGGACCTCTATTTCAACATCACGAGCTATCAGACGACGGTGCTGTCGTCGTACCCGCTCTTTGCGTCGCTGCCCAATGAGTCGTTGCGTATCCACGTGAACGACGAGATCTACATGGCCTTCAAGCATCAGCTGCCGCAGTGGTCGTTCTACGAGGGCCAGCTGACGGCCGCGGATCCTTGCGAGCATCTGTTCGTGAGCGATTTGGCCAAGGTGGGCGACAAAGGCCTCGCCATCGTGGAGGCTGTCGACAAGACCACGGGCGAGGTGATGTGCACGTATGCCGCCAAGGTCGTATACATCTCAGTCGACGGCGAGCGGAAGGCCATCATCTACGGCGGTCCGTTCAGCCCCGATGGGCCGTTGTCGGAGAACCAGTGTTGGGACGGCTACACCAGTTGGGGTGTCCACGTGGGCAGCGCTTTCACGAGGCTCAGCTCCACGGGCTCGAGCAATCTGCGGCTGACGTTCCCCTCGCATGTCGAGGACAGCCGCGGCGACGTCTACACGGTGATCGGCTTAGGCGCCTTCGCCACCTGGGGCTGCAGCTTCTACGGCGTCGAGGAGGTGCGCATCCCGAGGACCTACGTCTATCTCGGCAACTACTCGCTGTGCACCCTCTCGACGTTGCAGAAGTACGTGGTGATACCCTCCTCGGTGAAGCAGCTGGGTTCTCCCCTGAACAGTTCTGCCAGTCAGATCTTCTCGCAAGAGAGCATCGATAACGAAGACTATCGCGTCAGGAACGTTTATTTCCTCCATCGTGACGCGGATGTGCATTGGTATGACTATTTCACGTGTCAATACTTCAGGTCGCGCAACTACGACAACAGGTATGTCTATCTGAGGGTCTGCCAGGACATCGTCGACACGTACTGCGGCGATGACGTGACAGGCAGCGGCTTCAAGTACTGGACGAAATACCTGATGACGGGTGACACGAAGACGTCGCATCAGCGTAGGGCGACGTGGAGTCCGTCGTCGTTGGCGTATATCGACGGGCGAGTGAGGAAACACTATGAGCTGGGCGACTACGTGACGCAGGTGTACAACGACATGTTCCGCCTGCCAATCACGGCCGAGCATTTCTCGAGCACGGACGAGAGCGTCGTGGAGATCACGGGCGCAGGCACGGCCTCGAACGGCGATATCGCCGTCTACTACAGAGTGAAGAAAGCGGGCGAGGCGACAATCGTGTTCCACTACCCGGGCGACGACGTGTTCGACGAGCTCACGAGCAGCGAGAAGATCGTCAGCCTGTATGGCGTGTTCACCGCCACCGCCGACGGCTATTCGGTACCGTTCAAGATCCTGACGGAGGACGCGGACGGCGGCACGGTGCAGCTGGGCGAGCGCGACTACGACAACACCGAGTCCCTGGACACGGACATCCCCGATGTCTTCAGCGGCAGCTCATGTCCGAGCTATTTCTCCATTCCCGAGACCGTGGAGCATAACGGCAAGACCTACACCGTCACGGCCATCGGCGCCTATGCGCTGTCGCAGTTCAGCGGCGAGGAGATAGAGCTGCCCTCGACAATCACCGACATCGGCTATCACGCCTTCAACAACAGCTGCTCGCTGCAGACGCTGTACGTCGACAGCACGACGCCGCCGAACCTGGTCGTAGGTGCTGCTGACGACGAAGACCCGAGTCCGTTCGACTCGTCGCTGGCCGAGAGCTGCACGCTGTATGTGCCGCGCGGCTGCGAGGACGCCTATAGCAGCTGGAGCGACTACTTCATGAGTACGGCCACGCCGCCGGAGATGGTGGTTGTCGACGGCGTAGAGATCACGGAAGAGACCGACCTCTACGGCGATGGCACGGCCGTGCTGACGTGGGAATACGAAGGCGCCGGCGGCGACGATGTCATCAAGGCGCCGAGCAAGGTGAAGCGAGGCGACGACGACGGACGCGTGCCGGTGCTGACGCTCAACGGCGCCACCATCACGTCGGCCGACGGGCCCGCCATCGAGGTGAACACCTATCCGCGCTTCTACATCCGCGTAGCAAGTGGGCAGAACACCATCGCGACGACGAACGGGCAGGCCGCCATCGCCATCGGCACGAGCAAGGGACAGAACCTGTCGTCGACGTCGCTCGTCATCCTGAACGAGGACGGCTTGAGCGGCGGCGTAGCGCCCAAGGCTCCGAGCCGCTCGACGAACGCCTCGCTCAGCATCGCGAACACGACCGCCAGCGGCGAAGGCCTCTGCGGCGTGTATGTCTACGAAGGCTCGATGAACGTCATGAACTGCAACGTCAGCATCGCCGCTCCCGCCTATGGCCTGCACTATGGTAGCAGCAGCAGCGGCGGCGGTCCCAAGGCCCCGTCCCGCACCGACGGCAACGGACCGCGGAAGGTGATCGCGCCGAACGGCCCGGTAGATGCTACAGGCTACCTGAACCTGTACGAGGGCGCTACGCTGACGCTCGAAGGCGGCACGGCAGCCCTCTGGGGCGCAGGCGGCTACTCGGAATCCAGCAACACGTACGTCCCCGGCTATTTGGAGGACGTAGGGCTGGTCGACTCCGACAAGAGCACCTACGAGAGCAACCCGAACTACAGCTACGTCGAAGGGCCACTGTACATCCCCGCAGGGCAGGGCGACTTCAACGGCTCCTACTACTTCGGCTGCCTGAAGGGCGAGAACGATTACGATATCTTCGCGGCCCACTACCTCAGGTTTGCCAGCAATGTCTTCGTCGCCACGACCGACGAGGGCATCAGCATGAAATTCAAGATCACGGGCGAGAACACCGTCCAGGTGGGTAATGACCAAGGCAGCAGCATCGTCTCCGTGCCCTCGGACTGGCAGGGAGAGTTGACCGTCCCGTCCACGATCAGCGACGACGCGGGCAAGGAGTATCAAGTCAAGGCCGTGGCCGACAAGGCCTTCTATCGGTGGGGCGACCTCCGCAGCGTGACGCTGGCCGAAGGCATCGAGCACATCGGCACAGGCAGTACGGGATGGGGCGCTTTCGAGGAGGACTACTCGCTCAGCACCGTCTACCTGCCCTCGACGACGAAGAGCCTTGCCGACTGGTGCTTCAGCTCCTGCAGCAGCATCCAGGAGGTCTATCTGTCCAGCACAGAGGTGCCGAGCCTCGGGAGCCAGCCGTTCAGCTGCCCGGACGCCACGCTCTATGTGCCCGCAGGGTGTCTCGAGACGTATCAGAACTCGGAGTGGAGCAACTATTTCAGCAACATCGAGGAGATGTCGGGCGTGCCGCTCATCTTCAAGGCCCCGACGGCCGAGGGCGTGCAGCTGACGTTCAAGATCATCAGTTCGGAGGAAGGCCACTGCACCGTTCAGACCTACGGCTATCTCATCGAGGGCAAGGAGAACCGCGTCGTACCCGCCATCAGCACGTCCTACACAGGCCCCGTCACCATCCCCGAGACGGTGACGTATGAAGGCGTGGAATACACGGTGACCACCGTGGGCGCCTTCTCGTTCACTACGAGCGGCATCACGAGCGCTACCTTGCCAGCATCGGTGACCACCATCGGCGACTTTGCCTTTGCTGCCACGCCACTGACGAGCGTCACGCTGCTGAACACCGACCCCGACGCTACGGTGCTGAGCACGAATCCGCCCTTCGTGGAGATACCCCAATATTGCAAACTGTTCGTCCCCGAGGAGGCGCTGACCGCCTATCAGGAGGATGACGTGTGGCCAACCATCTTCAGCATCATCCGCGCCATCGGCGATCAGACGTTGGACATCGGCGATCTGTTCACGGCCGACAACGGCGAGGGCGTCGACATGACCTTCCAGATCACCGGCGAGAGCACTGTTCAGACCTACGGCCTCTGGCTGGAAGGCTATGCACAGACGGCAGTAGCTCATGGATTCGAAGGCCCCCTCACCATCCCCGAGACGGTGAGCTACAACGGCGTCACCTATACCGTGACGGCCATCGGCGAAGAGTCGTTCGACGCTTGGGTGGACGAGGGTTTGGACATCGAGCCCTTGCGCATCACGGCGGTGACCATCCCCAAGACGGTGACTAACATCGGCGACTATGCCTTCGACGCGAGTCAAACCCTCACGGCGATGTATGTCTATGCCACTACGCCTCCTGAGTTGGGCGAATATAGTCCGATTAACGTGGCCGAAACGGCCATCCTCTATGTGCCTAAAGGCACGAAGGCCGCCTACGACGGCAGCGGATGGGCGCAGTACTTCGGCAACGGCGAGCGCATCGTAGAGATGGGCGGCGGCGAGGTGCCCGAGGGCGACGTCAATGGCGACAACCTGGTGACCATCGCCGATGTCACTGCCTTGGTCAACATCATCCTCGGCAAGCCCGACGCCGTAGCCAGCAGTGCTGCCGACATCAACGGCGACGGCATCGTCACGATCGCTGACGTCACGGCCTTGGTCAACATCATCCTCGGCAGGAAACCCTAAGGTGTCTAACGCCAATAGGCTGTTCCGCTCGTCAGCTGGTAGATACGACCCCAGCGAGAATCGAAAAGGGCTCTTCGACAATCGAAGGGCCCTTTTTTAGGATGCCTGCGTCAGCAAGCGCGAAAGGAGAAAGCCAGCGGGAAAAGCTAAGTCTCGACGATAGGCTTGAGCCCCAGTTTGGCGGCCTGTTCGTCGACGAAGGCGAGGGCAGCGTCGTGCTCGTTGGGGATAACGCCGTCGAGGATGGCGTCCTTGACCGCTTCCTTGAGGACGCCGACTTCACGCGAAGGAGCGAGGCCGTAGCGAGCCATGATCTCGTCGCCGTCGACGGGCGGCTGGAAGTTGCGGATGCGGTCGCGCTCCTCGAGGTCGACGAGCTTCTGACGCACGAGTTGGAAATTGTCGAGGAATCGCTGCTTGCGCTGCTGGTTCTTCGACGTGATATCAGCCTCGCACAGGAGCATCAAGTCGTCGATGTCGTCGCCGGCCTCGAAGAGGAGGCGTCGCACGGCCGAATCGGTGACTTCTTCGTCGGCGATGGTGATGGGACGCATATGCAGCGAGACGAGTTTCTGGACGTATTTCATGCGATCGTCCAAAGGCAGCTTTAGGCGACGGAAAATCTGCGGGACCATCTTCGCGCCAATGGCATTGTGATTGTGGAACGTCCATCCCTGCACAGGGTCGAAGCGCTTAGAACGCGGCTTGCCGATGTCGTGTAGAAGGGCAGCCCAACGGAGCCAGAGGGATGAGGCCCCTCTCCCCGAAGACCCCTCTGAAGACCCCTCTAAATCTCCCCGTAAGGGGAGACTTTCATTTCCGGTTGACGTCACTGCGCCAGCCTCTCCCCTCCCTGACGGGAGGGGTCGGGGGTGGGTCTGCTGTGGGTGGGTCTGCTGTGGGTGGGTCTGCTGTGGGTGGGTCTGCAGGGGGTGGGTCTTTACTACATTGGTCAGCACCTCGAGGGTGTGCCAGAAGTTGTCCTTATGGGCGCGTCCATTGCGGGTCTCTACGCCTTGGAGGGCGGCGAGCTCGGGCAGGATGATGTCGAGGAGTCCGCATTGGAAGAGGAGTTCGAAGCCGCGCGCAGGGGCATCGGAAGCCATAATCTTCTGCAACTCGTCGCAGATGCGCTCGGCGGAGATAATCCGAATGCGCTCGCGGTTGCGCTGAAGAGCCTCGAACGTCTCGGGTTCAATCTCGAAGTTGAGCTGCGTGGCAAAACGTATAGCCCGCATCATACGAAGCGGATCGTCAGAGAAAGTGATGTCAGGGTCCATAGGAGTCGCGATAAGACGGTCCTCCATGTCCCAGATGCCATCGAAGGGGTCTACGAGCTCGCCAAAGCGGTCAGCGTTGAGGCAAATGGCAAGGGCATTGATGGTGAAGTCGCGCCGCTTTTGGTCATCCTCAAGCGTGCCATCCTCTACGATAGGCTTGCGCGAATCATGGCTGTAACTCTCGCGCCGAGCGCCTACGAATTCGAGCTCGAGGTCTTCGCTCCCGTTCTTCAAGTCTGAAGCGTCACTTCGCGCCGAGCGATTGTTAACGTTATCGTTCCCGTTATCGTTCCCGTTCTCCAAGTCTGGAGCGTCGCATTGCGCCGAGCGAACGTTAAAGTGATTCACCTTCACTTGAGCCGTACCGAAGTTCTTGAAGACAGAGAGGTGAGCCTTACGACCTATGCGCTTGGCCACTGCCCGCGCGAGTTCGATGCCACTGCCCACGCAGACGATATCGATGTCCTTGGACGGACGCTCGAGGAAGAGATCGCGTACGTAACCGCCCACTACATAACACTCAACGCCCATATCATCGGCTGCTGTGCCGACGAGGTGGAAAATAGGATGGTCGAGCAAAGAACTCAGTTGTGCGCGGTCAAGATGTCTCATGAGTGTTAAGGATACTGAAAACGACTGCAAAAGTAATAAAAAAAGTTGAGGAAGGGGATTCGATTGCTGTTTTTTTTACGAAATGACCTATATTTGCCATCCGAAATGAAAAAGAACGGTTTGTCATATCTGTTTCTAATGCTTCTGGCGGCTCTCACGGGATGTAAGGCCGCAGAGGAATTGGCTGAGGTGTCGGCAGGCAGGATGCTTGACGAGGCGCGTCAGTTGTTGGAGCAGAAGCATTATGCTGCAGCGCGCGATACGATTCTCAGCCTGCGCCAGCAGCATCCTACGGCGCTGAACGTGCGTCGAGCGGCTATCCTCACGCTGGACAGCATCGAATTGCTGCAGACGCGCGATAGCGTAGCGCGCTACGAGAAGGCACTGAATGAGGAACGCGCTCGCTTCGCAGCGATGAAGCCGAGGGTGGCAGGACGTACTAACGACGCTTATTATGAACAGCAGCGCCTCCTCTTCCAGATGGAGCAACATTTCGACGAGCTCTGCGCAAAAGCGAAATTCTATGTCCGCAAGATAGATATCGACAAGAGCGAAGAAGTGATAAATGAAAAGTGAAAGAGGAAAGCGAACCTTTTTTTAATGACGAATGACGAATGACGAATGATGAATAAAAGAATCCTATCCCTATTGGAGGTAAATCTTATTCGTCATTCGTCATTCGTCATTATCAACGCGTCATTCGTCATTCGTCATTAGAGGCGCAGCCTTTTATTCGTCATTCGTCATTCATCTGTTACTTCAGAACAAGAACTTCACGGCATCGTTGAAAAGAGCCAATGCCATGAGGGCAAGGAGAATCGCCATGCCAACGTACTGGGCGCGCTCCATGAATTTGTCGGAGGGCGGACGGCGGGTAATGGCTTCTACAAGCAAGAAGAAGATATGACCGCCATCAAGACCCGGAATAGGTAGGATGTTCATCACAGCCAGGATGATGGAGATGAAGGCCGTGATGCTCCAGAAGGCACCCCAGTCCCAAACGGCAGGGAAGAGATTGCCGATAGTGCCGAAAGAGCCGACGCTCTGAGCGCCCTTCTTCGTGAAGACGTAGCGGAGGTCGCTCACGTAGCCTTTCAGCGTCTCCCAGCCGTAGGCGATGCCGGCGGGAATGCTCTCCCAGAAGCCGTAGTCATGGTGGACGTAATCGTCCTTATAGAAGAGCTGATAGGGCAGTTTGACAATGCCCAGCATGTATTTCTCGTCGAGTTGCAGGACGACGGTATCGGGTGTAGTACCTTCTTCGTTGGAGAAGACGACCGGCAGTGAGCGCAGGCGCATGCTGTCAGCATGGGAGCAGTCGGCCGCGAGCACATCAGCACGCCGTCCCATCAATTGGTCGAAATCGCCCCACCAGTCTACATCCTGACCATCGACAGCCAGAATGCGTGCACCGCTTCGCATGCCTGCTTTGGCTGCTGCCGAACCGGGAAGAACGCTATCTACACGTGCTGGCACGTTGACGCTGAGGAAGCGCGGGTCTTGCTCAATCATCTCAAGAAGGTTCACGCCGTCCTCGGGCATCGTGATAGTGACCTCGGTTCCGTCGCGCAGGACGGTGACGGTCTGAGCCTGAGAGATAGTACGATAGACATCGGCATCCCAAGCCTCGATGTGCTCGCCGTCGGCCTTCACAGGGATGTCGCCATCCTTGAATCCGAGGCCCTCAGCCATCTCGTTGTAGGCGAAGCCAAAGCTGATGTTCTCCATCGGCAGCGTATCGCGACCCCAAGTATAGAGAATCATCGCGTAGATGAAGAGCGCCAATAGGAAGTTGACCAGCACGCCACCGACCATGATAAGGAAGCGCTGCCAGACGGGCTTAGCGCGAAACTCGTCGGGTTGCACGGGCTGTTGCATCTGTTCAGTGTCCATGCTCTCGTCGATCATGCCGGCTATCTTGACGTAGCCGCCGAGAGGAATCCAACCTACTCCGTACTCCGTCTCGTTCTTGGCTATTTTCGGGAAGAGACGGCTAAACCATTTGTCGCGGGTGGAGAAGAGATGAAATTTATAGTCGAAAAACATGAAGAATTTCTCGACACGCACGCCAAAGAGTTTGGCGAAGAAGAAGTGTCCGCCCTCGTGAAGTATGATGAGGAGGGCAAAACATAGTAGAAGCTGAAGTGTCTTGATCCAAAAAACGCTCATATCAGTTATTGTCGTTATTTCGTTGTTTTGATGATTTGGGATTTCGGTGTTTTCGGGAAGTCGGGATTTCGATATTTCGAGAATTCGATATGTCGATATGTCGAACTTCTTTATCCCGTTATTTCGGGAATGATTATTGAGGCGAGAGGAGTGAGGCCGCAATCCGCCTTGCTTCGGCGTCAGTGGCCAGATAGTCCTCGTAGGTCGGTTGTTTGATAAAAGTGGCTTGCTGCAGCGTGCGCTCGATGATGGCTGGCATCTCAAGGAACGCGCATCGCTCTTCGAGGAAAGCGCGATTGACAATCTCGTTGGCGGCATTGACGATACAAGGGGCGTTGCCGCCTTGGTGAAGGGCTTCGTAAGCCAAGGCGAGGCAGCGGAAGCGCTCGGTGTCGGGACGTTCGAAAGTCAGATCGTGCATCGAGAACCAGTCCAGCCGCTCGAAGGAGCTCTGCAGGCGCTCAGGGAAAGAGAACGCCAACTGGATGGGCACGCGCATGTCGGGAACACCGAGCTGTGCTTTGACGGCTCCGTCTGCAAACTGCACGGCCGAATGGACGACGCTTTGCGGATGGACGACAACCTGAATGCGTTCGGGCTCGACATTGAACAACCATTTGGCCTCGATGACCTCGAAGCCTTTGTTCATCATCGAAGCCGAGTCGATGGTGATCTTGGCACCCATGTCCCAATTGGGATGGCGCAGGGCCATGGCGGGCGTGACATCGGCCAGCTGTTCGCGCGTGAAGGTGCGGAAAGGGCCTCCCGAGGCGGTGAGGATAATCTTGTCAATGGGCGAGACTTCTCCCATCAGGCTTTGGAAGATGGCCGAATGCTCGCTGTCGACGGGCAGGATGGGCACTCCGTGCTCACGACAAAGACCATTGATGAGTTCGCCAGCGACGACCATTGTCTCCTTGTTGGCCAGCGCGATGGGTTTGCCCGCGCGGATGGCAGCGATGGTCGGAGGCAGACCTGCAAATCCTACCATGGCCGTCAAGACCATGTCGACTTCAGCCAACTCGACAACCTGGCAGAGCGCATCGGCACCTGCATAGACGGCGATGGGCAGGTCGGAAAGAGCCTGGCGGAGGGTAGGGTAGTGGTCTTCGTTGGCGATGACAACAGCGGCGGGCTTGAACTGGCGAGCCTGTTGGGCCAGCAGTTCCCATCGGTTGTTGGCCGTGAGGATGCGAGCCTCGAAGCGGTCGGGATGTTCGGCAATGACTTGCAGGGCCTGAGTGCCGATGCTGCCTGTACTGCCGAGGATAGCTATTTGTTTCTTTCGTTGTTCTTGTCGCATATATAGGATTTGTTCGTTGCGATGGAATCGCAGCATACTTAGCTGTTAAGGTTTAGCAGGTCATCGGGCACGCTGACAAACAGACGACGTTCGCGGTGGTCAGCACGCAGGACGAAATCCTCATGACCGGGGATGAGAATGCTGCGGCCTTCGGGCGTGCGCACCTCCAATAGGATGTTGGCCGTTTGATCAAAGACGGCACTGACGGTACCGAGAAAAGACTCGGCGGCCGCTTCGCCTTTCTGTGGGGAGGCGGGAGAGCAGCTGTTCCAAACCTCAAAGCCCGTGAACATCTGCCAAGTCAAGTCCTCCTCATCGACCTCGGAGGGCGTGAGATCCTTGGGAAAGTAGACCTCGGCTCCGATGAGTCGGGCCGCTGCATTGGCGTCGTCGACATCTTCGAACTTGAGTAGCGCCGTTGTATCGGAACGGAACCGCCATTCCTCGAGGAAGAAAGGCACGAGCAGTCCGTCGAGGCGAAGGAAGAGGTAGTCGGCCTCCACGCGATCCCAGACATCGTCGGTGAACTGAAAGGCTACTTCCCCGCGTACGCCGTGCGTGCGCGTGAGCGTTCCTATTTGATATACGTCTTCGTCTTTGATCATTCCTTTTTCGTTTAACTTATCGTTCTCCAGAGTCGCATCGGCATCGAGCGCCCGTTTTCGTCAACGTTGAAAAAGCTTTCGTTTTCGTCAACGTTGAAATCACTCATTCGTTGATTCTCGTGATGCGAGCGCCGAGCGCATTGAAGCGCTTTTCGATGTCCTCGTAGCCGCGGTCGATCTGCTCGATATTGCTGATTGTACTGATCCCTTCGGCACTCATGGCGGCGATGAGGAGGGCGATGCCGGCACGGATGTCGGGCGATGTCATGCGACCGCCGCGCAAGCGTATCTGATGGTCGTGACCCACGACGACGGCGCGATGCGGGTCGCACAAGATGATTTGCGCGCCCATGTCAATCAGTTTGTCGACGAAGAACAAGCGGCTCTCGAACATCTTCTGATGGATGAGCACCGACCCCTTGGCTTGAGTGGAGACGACGAGCAAGACGCTCAGCAAGTCGGGTGTCAGTCCTGGCCAAGGCGCATCGCTGAAGGTCATGAAAGAGCCGTCGATGAACGATTCGATCTCGTAGTGCTCGTGACAGGGAATGTAGATGTCGTCGGCCTGTCGCTGCACTGAGATGCCGAGTCGGCGGAAGGTATATGGGATGATTCCGAGGTCATCGTAGCTCACGTCCTTGATGCGGATGCCATCTCCGCACATGGCGGCCATGCCGATGAAGGAACCGACTTCAATCATATCGGGCAGGATGCGGTGCTCGGTGCCGTGCAGGCTCTCTACGCCGTGGATGGTGAGCAGGTTGGAGGCGATGCCTTCGATGCGCGCTCCCATGCGGTTGAGCATGCGGCAGAGCTGCTGGATGTAAGGCTCGCAAGCTGCGTTGTAGATGGTTGTCGTACCCTCCGCCAGCACGGCAGCCATGATGATATTGGCCGTGCCGGTGATGGAGGCTTCGTCAAGGAGCATATAGGCGCCTTTGAGGCGGTCGGCCGTGATGTCGAAGACAAAGCGCTCGGCGTCATAGCGGAAGCGAGCGCCGAGCCGTTCCATTCCTAAGAAATGCGTGTCGACGCGTCGGCGGCCGATCTTGTCGCCACCGGGCTTCGAGACCATCGCCCGCCCGTAGCGAGTGAGCAGAGGTCCCATGAACATGATGCTGCCGCGCAGCTTGGCGCTGCGGCCAAGGAACTCGTCGCTCTGCAGATAGTTCACATCAACGCAGTCGGCCTGGAACGTGAAATCGCCTTTGCCGTTCTTCTGAATCTTGACGCCAATCTTGCGGAGCAACTCAATCTGGTTGTTCACGTCGACGATATCCGGCACATTGGTGATGTGAACGGGTTCGTCGGTGAGCAGCACGGCACATAGTACCTGCAAGGCCTCGTTCTTGGCTCCTTGCGGCGTAATCTCGCCTGCAAGGCGGTGTCCTCCTTCAATCTTGAATAGACTCATTGCTTTCTTTCGTCTCTTTCTTCGTCGTTCAAAAAAAGTCTTTCCTCATGAGATGTTCTCGTTCGCAGTTCCTACGAGCATTTACTTTCTGCGTCTCTTCTTGCTGGCATTGCTGCCGGGCAGGTGGCCGTTGCTGACGGAAGCGTAGCGCATTCCTTCGGGTACGCTGACATTGCCCTCAGTGTAGTAGTCGACGTCGGCCGCTACCTTGCGCTCGTCCATCGCGTCGCGGTTCCAGTTGTAGAGACTGCGCTTCATGTAGTTGGCTATCATCTCGGTCAGGCGCTGGCGCTCGGGACCATCGGGCATCTCCTTGAGCTCCTTCATGAAAGCCTCAGTGAGGTGGCCGTAGTGGCGGAATCGAATGCGCTGCATCGGATATTTGAGGGGCTTGGGTTTAGCGTCCATCTCCTCGCGCTTGATGACTTCGTAGGGGTAGTCGATGTCGAGCTTGTAGTCGGAGAGGATGGCCAGCTGATCCCATAGCTTGTGCTCATAATCAGGCTGCTGACGAAGATTGGGATTCATGGTCATCATGATCTCGATGATCGTCTCTGCGCACAGCTGCCGTTCGTTACGGTCTTCAATCTGCAAGCAGATGTCCACCATCTCTTGGATGGTCCGGCCGTACTCGGGCAGGATCATTTTCTCTCGTTGAGTGTTGTACGTCATATATTTATGTCGTTAATTGTTTATCGTATATTCGCTACGCCTTTTGTGTACTATACGCTCAGCCTTTTGCGTATATTCGCTCAGCCTCTTGCGTATATTCGCTCAGCCTCTTGCGTACTATACGCGAAGCCCTTTGCGTACTATACGCGAAGCCCTTTACGTATATTCGCTCAGCCCTTAGCGTACTATACGCTCAGCACGTTGCGTATATTCGCTCAGCCTCTTGCGTATAGTCGTTAGGCGTTTATTCATTCGTTGTATGTAACAGATCCTTCGGCTTAGTGGCGACGAAATCCTTGAGGTAGAAAGGCTCGAAGTAAGCGACGTCGACGTTCTCATTGCGCGAGAGCGCGCGCGCCGCGAGTGGATACATGTGCTTGGCCAGCGGTTGCACGCCCTCGATGAAGTGAGCATTAGGATGCTTGATGACATCCTTGCATTTAGCCGCGCCGTCACCGAAGAAGTAGACGGGCGCACGGTCGAGCCATTCGTTGTAGGTGTCGGCCTGTACGATATCGGCCTGCACGGGTCGGAGCGCGTGTAGGGCACGGTCGTAGACGGCGGCGTAGACCTCCATTCGTCGAGCGTCAATCATCGGGACGAAGAGCGCCTCGTCGGGGATGTCGTCGCGATAAAGCAACAACGGCACGCACAGCAACTCCAACGTGGGCACCGCCACAAGGGGGACGCCGCGGCCGTAGGCAACGCCTTTCGCCATCGATACGCCGATGCGCAAGCCCGTGTAGCTGCCCGGGCCTTCAGAGACGGCCACAGCGTCGAGAGGGATGGCGTGACTCTCGGCAAAACTCAAAGCCTCGTCGACGAAGACGCCGCACTTGGTAGCGTGATTGGGACCCTCGGGGTCGGACTGCTCAAAGATGACATGCGCGTCCTCTGTGACAGCCACCGAGCAGACCTTCGTGCTCGTCTCTATGTGTAAAATACAAGCCATTTTCCAATATTTTGCGTGCAAAGGTACGAAAAACAATTGTCATTTTCGAAGGTTTAGGAAAAAATAACGTTACTTTGACCTTCGAGACCGACATAAAAGCGTAACTTTGCGCCTGAAAATGCGAAAAAGTCGTGTGAAGCACCACTTTTAAACCTAAAAACATGAAGATGAAGAATCCCTCTTGTCAGGCGTTAGCTTTCTTGTTTGTGCTGACGTGTCTGGCAACCCCATCTTTTGCGTTGGCGACGAAGCCTAAGACCGCCCGTGTGGCCAAGACCGCCCTCGAGTATGTCAATCCTTTTATCGGAACGGCTGGCATGGGCCATACCTTCCCCGGCGCATGCGCTCCTTTCGGAGCGGTCCAGCTCAGCCCCGACACCGATACTATCCCTCATAACGTCGATGGGCACTACCAAGGTGACGTCTATGGCTACTGCGCCGGCTATCGCTACGACGATCCCACAATCGTCGGCTTCAGCCACACCCACCTCAGCGGAACGGGCCATAGCGACTTGGGCGACATCCTCGTGATGCCGCAGACGGGCCCCCTGCAACTGAATCCGGGCACCCGCGACAATCCCGACAGTGGCTATCGCCAGCGTTTCCGTCATGAGACGGAGCAGGCCAGTCCCGGCTACTACGAAGTGACGCTCGCCGACAATGGTGTGCGCGCTCAGCTGACGGCCTCCACCCGTGTGGGCGTTCATCGCTATAGCTTCCCCGAGGGTGCTGAGGCTCAGCGCCTTATCGTCGACCTGACGCATGGCATCTACAACTACGAAGGCAAGACGCTTTGGAGCAGCCTGCGCGTCGAGAACGATACGCTCCTCACGGGCTACCGCATCACCGAGGGGTGGGCTCGCTGCAATTACACGTACTTCGCCATCACCTTCTCGCGAGCGGTGAAGACCTACGGCTATGCCGACCGCCGACCTGAGCCTTACACGGGCTTCTGGGGCAAACTGAACCGGCATCGCGAATTCCCCGACATGGGCGGACGTTCCGTTGTGGCTTACTTCGATTTCGACGCCAGCGTTCGCGAGCCCTTGGTGGTCAAGGTGGCCCTCTCGGCCGTCTCCGTCGAAGGCGCACTCAAGAACCTGAGGGCCGAGGCCGAGGGCAAGTCGTTTGAGCAAATCTGCATGGAGACGAAGGCCGCCTGGCAACGGGAACTCTCGACCATTAAGGCCGAGGGCTCCGAGGACCAGAAGACGATGCTGTATACCTCGCTCTATCACGCGATGATCAATCCTTCGGTCTACGCCGACGTCGACGGCAACTATCGCGGTGTCGACGGAGCCGTCCATGCGGCCGATGGTTTCCAGAACTATACCGTCTTCTCGCTATGGGATACTTACCGTGCCCTGCATCCCCTGTTGGGCCTCATCCAGCCCGACCGCAATACCGACATGGTCCGTTCGATGCTTGCCCATCAGCAGCAGAGCGCCAATCATATCTTGCCCGTATGGAGTCTGATGGGTAATGAAGGGTGGTGCATGACAGGTTATCACGCCGTCAGCGTCGTCGCCGATGCGGTGGTCAAGGGCGCAGCCTTGGACCGCAACGCGGTGCTCGATGCCTTGAAAGCCACGGCCACCTGGTCGCGCTTCCCTGGCCTGACGGCCTATCAGAGGCGCGGCTATGCGCCTTTCGACCGCGACGCGACGGCGGCCTCCAATACGCTGGAGTATGCCTACGACGACTTCGCTGTCTACGCAGCCGCCAACGTGTTGGGCGACAAGCAGATGGCCAATGACTTCAAGGCGCGCTCCCGCAACTATCGCAACACCTTCGACCCCACCACCGGCTTTGCCACTCCCCGCTATGCCGACGGTCGCTTCAAGACGCCTATGGACCCGCTGCAGACCTACGGCGAGGGTTTCATCGAGGGCAATTCCTGGAATTTCTCGTTCCACGTGCCGCAAGATGTCTATGGCCTCGTCCACGCTATGGGCGGCGAGAAAGTCTTCCTCGAGCGGCTCGACCAGCTTTTCACGATGCACCTGCCCGAGAAGTATTATGCCGACAACGAGGACATCACCGCCGACTGTCTCCTTGGCGGATATGTCCACGGCAATGAGCCCAGTCATCACGTGCCCTATCTCTATGCTTGGACATCGCAGCCCTGGAAGACGCAGCAGTGGTTGCGCGTCATCATGAATAGGATGTATCGCAACGACATCCGCGGCCTCGGCGGCAACGACGACTGCGGGCAGATGTCTGCCTGGTTCATCTTCTCTGCCCTTGGCTTCTATCCCGTCTGCCCTGGCACGGACCAGTATGTGCTCGGCGCGCCTTATCTGCCTTATGCCGATGTGTCGCTGCCTAATGGCCGGCATGTCATCGTCAAGGCGCCGAAGGTGAGCGACCGCAACTGCTATGTCCGCAGCGTCAAGGTGAACGGGCAGCCCTATAGTCGCCTGTACCTCACCCATAAGCAACTGACCGAGGGCTGCGTGATCGAGTTCGAGATGAGCAGTAAGCCCAACACGCGCAGGGGCTTGAGTGCCGACGATAAGCCCTACTCGCTTACCGGCCCGTCCTCCGACGGCGAGCCGCTTTGGGACAAGCACCTCGACCAGATCGCTTTTGTCGATCAGGCTCCTCAGAGTCAGGGCTCCGACATCTACCATCGCCTCATCGCCGATCCCGACGCCTACATCCGCCGTGTCGCACGCGAAGTGATGAAGTGCCTCTATTTCACACCCGAAGATAGCATTCCCCAGCTCCATCGCCTGCGGTATATCCTCAAGGACGATCCCGGCATCTCGGCCAAAGGCGGTGGCGGCGGTTTCGTCGAGATCTTCTATAGCACGCGGCATGTCGAGAAGTCGTTCGTCAACAATGACACCGCCCGCGTGGACTTCGAGACGCGAGGCGTGCTGCTGCACGAGCTCACGCACGCTTTCCAACTCGAGCCGCAGGGCATTGGCGCCTACGGGCAGAATCCCATCGTCTGGCAACTCATCGAAGGTACGGCCGATGCCGTGCGCGTGGCCTGCGGCGGTTTCCATGGCGAGGCCGACCGTCCGCGTGGAGGCAGCTACACCAACGGCTATCGTCATATCGGTTATTTCTTCGATTGGATTCGGCGCACCAAGGACAAAGATTTCATTCGCAAGATCAACCGTTCCTGCCTCGAGGTTGTCCCCTGGTCGTGGGATGCTGCTCTGACCTACGCTTTAGGCCGTCCCTGCACCGTCGATGCGCTTTGGCATGAATACCAAATTGCTGTTGGCGACCTGAAAGAATAGTCTTTTCGACCTCTATTTGCAAAATCTTTAGGCTTTAGACCTCAATCTTTAAACTTTTTCAGTATCTTTGCACCCAAATCTTCTCAACTTCTCAACTTTTCAATATTTCAACGTTTCCGCTCGAGCTCTGCTCGCTTGACACTTCAAGAACTAGAACCAACTCGTCTACTTGTCAACTTGTCAACTCGTCAACTAAAACCAACTTTTCAACCTCTCCACTTCCCATGATCCTCTCCATGACGGGCTACGGCAAGGCATCTGCCGACTTCCGTGGCAAGAAAATAACGGCAGAAATCAAATCGGTCAATAGCAAAGCACTTGACCTGCAGACGCGTATAGCACCCATCTACCGCGAGAAGGAGATGGAGCTGCGCAGCATGATCGCTCAGTCGCTGGAGCGCGGAAAAGTAGACTTCAGCCTCTACATCGAGCGCGACGACGCCGGTGCCGCCGTGCCCATCAATCGTACCATCCTCGGTTCCTATGTCGAGCAGATTCGCTCGATTATCGACGACTTCGACCTCGAAGACCCCGAGGAGCATTGGCTGCCTACGCTCCTGCGCCTGCCCGACGTCCTCTCTCGCACCGAAGTCGTTGAACTGAGTGACAACGAATGGGCCGTAGCGCGCTCCGTTGCCGAGCAAGCCATCAGTGCGCTCATGGACTTCCGTCGTCAGGAGGGAGCCGCCCTCGAGCGTAAGTTCACCGAGAAAGTAGACAATATCGAGGCCTTGCTCGCGCAGATTGAACCTTTCGAGCAGGCTCGCGTCGAGAAGATACGCAGCCGCATCATCGACGGCCTCAACTCCATCCCCGAGGTGCAGGTCGACCGCAACCGCCTCGAGCAGGAGATGATCTACTACATCGAGAAACTCGACATCAACGAGGAGAAGCAGCGCCTCAGCAATCACCTCCGCTACTTCCGCGAGACGATGGCCTCCGGACATGGACAAGGCAAGAAACTCGGTTTCATCGCTCAGGAGATGGGACGCGAGATCAACACCACGGGCAGCAAGTCCAATATCGCCGAGATGCAGAACATCGTCGTGCGCATGAAGGACGAGCTCGAACAGATTAAGGAACAGGTCTTAAATGTAATGTAAGACCCTCCGCTCGCCCTCCCTCGTAGCGAGGGAGTGGCTACCTTTCAAGAATGAAACTCACAAAAATGGAATATATGCAGAAAGATAACAATAGCCAAAATCATCCTGTTCCCTGCCCTGTAAGGGAGGGGCAGGGGGGAGGCGCTGCCATTATCGTCTCGGCTCCCAGTGGGAGTGGCAAATCCACAATCATCAATAGCCTTATGCCTCACGAGGAACTGCGATTGGCGTTCTCCATCTCAGCCACTACCCGTGCCCCGCGAGGCGAGGAGCGCGATGGCGTAGAGTACATCTTCCTCTCCCCCGAGCAGTTTCGCGAGCATATCGCGGCCGACGATTTCATCGAATACGAAGAGGTCTACGAGGACCGCTACTATGGCACCCTGAAGGCTCAAGTCGAGAAACAGCTGGCGGCAGGTCAGAACCTGGTCTTCGACGTCGATGTCCACGGCGGCGTCAACCTGAAGAAGTATTTCGGTGACCGGGCCCTCAGCCTCTTCATCCAGCCCCCCAGCATCGACGAACTGCGTCGCCGCCTGGAAGGCCGTGGCACTGACACGCCTGAGGTCATCGAGCAACGCCTCGCCCGTGCCGACTACGAACTCACTTTCGCCGATCGTTTCGACCGTGTCCTCGTCAACGATGACCTCGAGACTGCCAAGGCTGAAGCCTACGACATCGTCTCGGGATTCTTGAAGAACTTCAAGATTTAAGGATTTAAGGATTTAAGGATTTGAGGATTTAAGGATTTGAGGATTTAAAGATTTAAGGATTTAAGGATTTGAGCTCCGACTCCCAAACACCGGTGCTTGCTGAGCGCCCCGCCCTTTCGATAGCGTTCGGCGATTTAGTCGCCGAATTTCCCTCTTCCCTCCTCCGACCTCCCCCTCCCAACTCCCCCCTCACCCCGAATCATCAATATCAATATTATGAAACGTCTTTTGCTTATTATCTTGCTTTTGCCTCTGGCATCCTCCTTCGTCGCTTGCGACAGGGACGAGCCCGAGACGGAAGAACAAAAATCCGCCAATCAGCATAACAATCGCATTGTTGACCCGGGCGGTCAAGAAGTGACTCACTGATGGTGACGACAGCAGTCTACGGCGGCAGTTTCAATCCCATCCATCAAGGCCATTTGGCGCTTGGTCGATGGCTTGTGCGCAGAGGGCTGGTCGACGAACTATGGTTCATGGTATCCCCTCAGAACCCGCTTAAGCCCGCCACGGGTCTGCTCGATGACCGTGCCCGCCTACGTTTGGCCCGCCTGGCAGTGGGGCGCAAGAAAGGGCTGCGGGTGAGCGACTTCGAGTTTGGCTTGCCGCGACCCTCGTACATGGTCGATACGCTTTCTGCGCTCCGTGAGGCTTACCCTGAGCGCGAGTTCGTCCTTGTCGTAGGCGCCGACAACTGGCTCGACTTCAACCATTGGCATAAGCCCGACGAGATACTCCGTCATCATCGCCTGCTGGTCTATCCTCGTCCCGGCTACGCCCTCGACGAAGCCGCTTTGCCCCCGGGCGTGCAGCTCGTCGCAACGCCCTTGCTCGACATCTCGTCCACGCAGATCCGTGAGGCCATCGCCCATGACCCCGCCTATGCTGGCGCCGGCCTCGCTCCCCGCGTCTGGGCCGAGATACAAGCCCGCGCCTACTACAAACCTTAGCTGAACTTTCGCTTTTTGTTATTGGTTGGCGGTCGCCCCCTCGCGGCCCCCTTCTCTTGATAGCGCTCGGCCGCCCCTCCGCGTCCTCCGCTCGGCCGCCCTCCCTCGCGTCACCCGCTCGTCCCCCGCTTTTTCCCCCCCCCTCGCCTCCCCCCCCCCCCGATAGCGCTCGGCGATTTTGTCGCCGAGTCAACCTCTGCCCTCCCCCAAAAGCAACAGCGGCCTTGCCCCATGGCAAAGCCGCTGTTGATGCGTTAAAGCCTTGGCCCGAAGGCCGGGCCCTTTAGACGATGCCTTGAGCCATCATGGCTTTGGCTACCTTCATGAAGCCGGCGATGTTAGCGCCCTTCACATAGTTGACATAGCCGTCGGGCTCGGTTCCATACTTGACGCACTGGGCGTGGATGGCATGCATGATGCCGTGCAGACGCTGGTCGACCTCCTGGGCGCTCCAGCTGATGTGCATCGCGTTCTGGCTCATCTCCAAGCCGCTGGTGGCCACGCCGCCTGCGTTCACGGCCTTGCCAGGGGCGAAGATCATCTTGGCCTCGATGAAGGCGTCGATGGCTTCGGGCGTGCAACCCATGTTGGAGATCTCGCCTACGCATTGTACGCCGTTGGCGATGAGCTGCTTGGCGTCCTCGCCGTTGAGCTCGTTCTGCGTGGCGCAAGGCAGGGCGATGTCGCACTTGACCTCCCAAGGCTTCTTGCCCGGGAAGAACTGCGAGCCGGGGAACTCGTCGGCGTAGGGAGCGCAGATGTCGTTGCCGCTGGCACGGAGCTCGAGCATGTAGTCGATCTTCTCGCCGCTGATGCCGGCCGGGTCATAGATGTAGCCGTCGGGACCGCGGATGGTGACCACCTTGGCGCCGAGTTGCGTTGCCTTCGTGGCGGCGCCCCATGCGACATTGCCGAAGCCGGAGATGGCCACGGTCTTGCCCTTGATGTCCTTGCCGTGCGTGTTCAGCATCTCGTTGACGAAGTAGAGGCCGCCGAAGCCCGTAGCCTCAGGACGTACGAGTGAGCCGCCGTACTCCAGCCCCTTGCCGGTGAGCACGCCGCTCCAGTCGCGCGTCAGCTTCTTGTACTGGCCGAAGAGGTAACCGATTTCGCGGGCGCCGACGCCGATGTCGCCTGCAGGCACGTCCACCTCAGGACCGATGTAGCGGAACAGCTCGCTCATGAAAGCCTGGCAGAAGCGCATGATCTCAGCGTCGCTCTTGCCGCGCGGGCTGAAGTCCGAACCGCCTTTGCCGCCGCCCATGGGAAGCGTCGTCAGCGCGTTCTTGAACGTCTGCTCGAAGCCCAGGAACTTCAGGATCGAGAGGTTCACGCTGGCGTGAAAGCGCAGGCCGCCCGTCTACGGGACGCCAGCCGAGTTGCACTGGCAGCGGTAGCCTGAGT
>JAEEGL017379674.1_pt1 | contig 22271 bp, 21 predicted proteins | sample 9134231 | NCBI WGS metagenome assembly JAEEGL01 (sample SAMN16246548, study PRJNA631951) | gut metagenome | biome: gut microbiome; feature: rumen; material: fiber-attached | host: Bos | place: Iran: Karaj | collected 2018-10 | reverse complement strand
ACCTCCTCGCGGGAGACGGAAGTATCCTTCTCCGCCGGGGTAATGAGCTTCTGCAAGCGCTGGACGCAGACCACGATGGGATAGAGGCAGAAAATCAGCAGTTTGATCACGCGCGCGGACACGCCCATCAGGGCCTTCCAGTACACGGTACCGATGGTCTTGGGGATGATTTCCGCAAAGACCAGCACCATCACCGTCATCAGCGCGGAGGCAAGGCCGAACCACTGACTGCCGAAGACCTCCGTCACCTGCCGTCCGACACCCGCAGCGCCCACCGTATTCGCAATCGTATTGAGGCTGAGGATGGCCGCGATGGCGCGCGAGGAATCCAACTTGTACTGCTTCATCAGGGAGGCGGGACGATAGCCCTCCTCCTCCCGCATCGTGATATAGGAAAGAGGCGTGGACATCAGCACCGATTCCAGGATCGAGCAGAGGAAAGACACCGCCAGGGCGACGAATAAGTACAAGAATAATTCCGTCATCAGACTACAAAGATAAGGAGTTTTTATCAAATAAATTGAGTATCTTTGTGCCCGCTAATCACAAGCACTTAAAACATGACCAATTTATTCGATCTTACAGGCCGCGTTGCGGTGGTTACCGGTGCATCCACCGGTTTGGGACTCCAGATGGCAAAAGCTTTCGCCAGCCAGGGCGCAAAGCTCGTGCTACTTGCCAGGAGAATGAATTTACTTGAGGAGAACGCAAAGGCCCTTACCGCCGAATACGGCGTCGAAGTACTGCCTTTTGCCTGTGACATCACCAACACCGAGCGTGTCAAGGAAGCCGTCAAGGCGACGATGGAGCGTTTCGGCCGCGTCGATATCCTCGTCAACAATGCCGGTACCGGCGCCGTCGCTCCCGCGGAGGAGATTACCGACGAGCAGTTCATGCACGAAATGAACATCGACCTCTTCGGCACCTTCATCTGCGCGCGCGAATTCGGCAAGGAGATGATCAAGGCGAAGTTCGGCCGGATCATCAACATCGCGTCGATGTACGGCCTGGTGGGCAACCTGATTGTCGGTAGTTCCCCCTACCATTCCGCCAAGGGCGGCGTCGTGAACATGACCCGCGCACTGGCCGCCGAATGGGGCAAGTACGGCATCACCGTCAACTGCATCTGCCCGGGCTATTTCTACACCGACCTGACGACCGCTACCCTGGATTCCGATTTCTTCCAGTCGATCGCCAAGCAGAACATCCCGCTCGGCCGCTACGGCAAAGAGGGCGAGTTGAACAGTTGCGCCCTCTTCCTCGCCTCCCCTGCCAGCACCTATGTCACCGGCCAGAATATCGCCGTTGACGGTGGCTACACCTGTGTGTAGCAGATAGGACAGGCTACAAAAATCCCCGCAGCTACGCTGTGTCAGAAGTCCTCTGCTCCCTGTTGCTTCGCAACCCTATCCGGGTAAATGGTCGCAGAGAACAACCCGCCACAGCAGCAAACGCTGCGGGGATTTTTATGCTATTTTTCTGCTATCGCCTTGTTATAGCACTCCCGACATAGCGGCTCATAGATATCCTTCTCACCAAGGACGACCAGGTCGCTGCTCTTGGAGAGCCGGTGCGAATGGTTCGCCAGGTTGCCGCAGCGCACGCAGATGGCGTGCACCTTCTGCACATCCTCTGCAATCGCCATCAGGCGCGGCATCGGGCCGAAGGGATTCCCCTGGAAATCGGTATCCAGTCCGGCGATGATTACCCGCACCCCGCGGTTGGCCAGCGTCTGGCAGACCTCTACGAGGTTGTCGCCGAAGAACTGCGCCTCGTCGATGCCGACGACCTCCACCTCCGGAGGAATCTCCAGCATGCTCGCCGCATCCGAGATGGGCGTGGACTTGATGCTGTGCAGATCGTGCGACACGACCTCCACCTCGGAGTAGCGCACATCGATGATGGGCTTGAAGATGGCGATCTTCTGGTTGGCGAACTGCGCCCGCTTGAGGCGGCGGATCAGTTCTTCCGTCTTGCCGGAAAACATCGAACCGCAGATGACTTCCACGCAGCCCGATTTGCGATAATTTTCAGAGAACATTGCGGGTATAGGATAAAAATTCGTTACGTGTCTGGGCGTCGGTGCGGAAAATGCCCGTCAGGTAGGTAGAGACCATCGCCCCTTCCTTCCGCACCCCGCGGCTTTCCTTGCACATATGGCGGCCGCGCATCATCAGCGCCATCCCCAGCGGCGGATATTCGTCGTCCAGGGCCTCGGAGAGCATCTGCACCACATCGTGCACCAGCCGCTCCTGCACCTGCGCCCGCGCCGAGCAGTAGTCCACCACGCGGCCGATTTTCGACAGGCCCAGGATCTTGCCCTTGCGGTTGGGGATGTAGGCGAACCAGTAATCGCCGAAGAAGGTGCGGAAATGATGCTCGCAAACCGAGTAGAAGGCACCGGTATCCACGACCATATTGTCATAGACGATGCCGTCCGCGCCGTTGCGGAAAGTGGTAATGGCGGGCTTCTGCGCCGGGTCATAGCCCCGGAACATCTCGCCGAACATCCGCAGGATGCGCTCCGGCGTCTCCTTCAGTCCGTCGCGGTCCGGGTTTTCGCCGATATATTCCAGCAGCTCCCGGATATGCTGTTTTGCCGTTTCTCTACTGATCATGAATGGGCAAGGATAAGTTTTCTGGCGGTCTCGCGGTCCCGCTCCAACTGGGCGACCAGCGCGGGGAGCGATTCGAAGCGGTGCTCTTCGCGGATGCGGTGCAGGAAGCGGATGCGGATGTCCAGACCGTAGATATCCTCGTCAAAGTCGAGGATATGGGTCTCGATGGTCAAGCCGCCGCCATCGTCCACCGTGGGCCGTACGCCGATATTGGTCATCCCGAAATAGGAATTGCCTTCCACCTCCACCTGCACGAAGTACACTCCGCCCACAGGCACCAGCAGCCTCGGCTCATACAACTGCATATTCGCCGTCGGGAAGCCGAGGGTACGGCCGATGCGGTTTCCGGTCACGACGGCGCCTTCGAGGGAATAATCCCAGCCGAGCATCGCACGCGCTTCTTCGATGCGGCCTTCGGAAAGGCTGCGGCGGATGGCGGTCGAGCTTACGGCAAAATCGCCGCCGGGGGCGGGAACGCTGTCGCAAAGCTGCACCTCCAGGCCCAGCCGGGCCGCGATGTCGGCAGTCTGCGCGGGGGAAAGCAGGTCCGCGCCGATGCGGTTGTCATAGCCCAGGACCAGGGCGCCGGCACCGATCTTCCCCTGCAGCACGTCGCGCAGATAGGCTTCGGTGGACAGCGCGCCGAAATCCCGGGAAAAAGGCAGCACCTCCACACGGTCCACTCCCAGGGAGCGGATCATCGCCGTCTTGTCCTGCAGCGAAGTCAGCAGGCGGAGCGAATCCGCCCCCTGCTGGAGGACGGCCCGGGGATGGGGCCAGAGGGTCACGACGACACTCTCCTCCCCCCGCGCCCGTGCCAATTCGACCAGTCGCGCAAGGACAAGACGGTGTCCGAGGTGGACACCGTCAAAAAAACCGGTTGCTACGCTTACAGCCATTTCACCAGCGGAAGATCCTGGCGGTGAGGCAGGAGCGGGTTCCGGGGATAGACCCGGGTCCCGACCTGATAGAGGCCGGTGCGCTCAGGCACGGTCTCGACGGTATAGCGGGCCACGCCGTTCTCGAAGGACTCCAGCTTGAATTCGCGGTGTTCGCTGATGTGCTGCTTCCCGGTCTTGTCGCTGACGGTGAAGAGAATCTCCACGCCGATATCCTCGGGTTTCAGACGGCCCAGGTCGAGCACCACCTCGCTGCGCATCGGATCCGCTTCGGAAAGGATGTAGGTCGCATCGGGGCGGGTGAAGGACAGCACCCGGATATTGTTCCACTCATCGGTCACCTGCCTCTTCCAGGCGGCGATCTCGCGGGCCAGCGCACCATTGTCCGCGGTCAGCTTGCCGTAACGCTCCGCCAGCGGCAGATAGTAGCGCTCGCAGTAATCGGTGAGCATACGGTTGGTCGTGAACTCGCTCGCCACCTTGGCGATGGTGTTCTTGATATAGCCGATCCAGGTCGCGCTGAGGCCCGTATTCTTGTCCACCTTGTAGTAGGTGGGGGCGATTTCGTTCTCGATGATGGTATAGATGGTCGCGGAGTCGAGTTCGCTCTGGTAGTTGTCGTCCTCGTAGGTCGATTCCTGCGGAAGCGCCCAGCCGCAGCCGGGTTTGTAGCCTTCCACCCACCAGCCGTCCAGCACGGAGAAGTGCATGACGCCGTTCATCGCGGCCTTCTCTCCGGAAGTACCGGAGGCCTCGAGCGGACGGGTCGGGTTGTTCAGCCACACGTCCACGCCCTGCACGAGCCGCTTGGCCAGCGTGATGTCATAACCCGGGACGAAGACGATCTTGCCGATGAAACGGGGCTGCTTGGAAATCTCCACGATCTGACGGATCAGGTCCTGTCCCATACCATCGGCGGGATGGGCCTTGCCCGCGAAGATAAACTGCACGGGACGCTCCGGATTGTTGACGATGGCATCGAGCCGGTCGAGGTCGCGGAACAGCAGGGTGGCCCGCTTGTAGGTCGCGAAACGGCGCGCGAAGCCGATGGTCAGCACGTCGGGACGCATCGTCTCGGCGATGGTCACCACCTGGCGCGGGGAATAGTGGCTGCTGACGGAAGGGTCCGTCAGGCGCTCCGCGATGGCGCGCAGCAGGTCCCGCTTCATCTCCTTGCGGGTCTTCCAGATCTGCTCGTCAGGCACGTTGTAGATGCCCTCGAAGCAGCGCTTGTCGTAGTGGTGGGTCTTGAAGGCCTCGCCGAAGACCGTGCTGTGCAGCATCTTCCAGGCGTGCGACGCCCAACTGGGATAGTGGACGCCGTTCGTCACATAACCGATATGCAGTTCCTCGGGCAGATAGCCCGGATACATATTCGAGAAAATCTCCTGGCTGACCTTGCCGTGCAGCATCGACACGCCGTTCACGTTCTGGGAGATATTGGCGGCCAGGATGCTCATGGAGAACTTCTCCTCCTTGTTGTAGGCGTTGATCTTGCCCAGGGCCATCATCGTATCCCAGTCGATGCCGAGCAGGCGCGGATACTCGTCCAGGTACTTGTGGAGCATCCCCTCCTCGAAGGCATCGTGACCGGCGGGAACCGGGGTATGGGTCGTGAAGAGGCCGGAAGAGCGCACGATTTCCAGGGCTTCGTCGAAATTGTAGGCGCCGCTGCTGACATACTCGCGCAGCCGCTCCAGTCCGATGAAGGCCGCGTGGCCCTCGTTGCAATGGTAAACCTGCGCATCGATGCCCAGGGAACGGAGCACGCGGATACCGCCGATACCGAGCAGCAGTTCCTGCTTGAGGCGGTTCTCCCAGTCGCCGCCATAGAGCTGGTGGGTAATCTGACGGTCTTCCGGGGTATTGGCTTCGAAATCGGTGTCCAGCAGGTAGAGGTCGGTCCGGCCTACGGCCACCTTCCAGATACGGGCGTGCAGGGTACGCCAGGGAAACTTGAGCTGGATGATCTTCCACTCCCCGTTCTCGTCAAGCACCGGCTCCGCAGGGGTGCGGAGAAAGTCCTGGGCGTCATATTGCGCCACCTGGTTGCCCTGCGGCGTCAGCTTCTGGGTGAAATAGCCGTAACGGTAGAGGAAGCCCACCGCCACCATATTCACGTTCATATCGCTGGACTCCTTGAGGTAGTCGCCGGCCAGGATGCCCAGACCGCCGGAATAAATCTTCAGCGAGGTGTCCAGACCGTACTCCATACAGAAATACGCGATCTTGGGATCGGTGCGCTTGGACTTGAGGGCCATATAGGCATTGAACTCGGTCATCACGGCACGGAGCATCGAAAGGAAGGAAACATCCCCGGCCAGCTGCTTGTAGCGCTTCAGGCTGACTTTGTCGAGGATGACCATCGGATTGTGGCCGGAACTGTGCCAGAGTTCGGGATCGACGGTTTTGAAGAGGAGTTTGGCGTTGTCGTTCCAACACCACCAGAGGTTTTTACAAAGGGTTTCGAGACCCCGGAGTTCGTCAGGAAGGCGGCGCGTCACCATGACGCTGTTCCAAGACGGGGTCCCCATCTCGTTACGGTTGTTTTGCATCTTTGTTATAAGGTTCTACTACTACTTTTGCGCAAGCGCATCATTCACACGGATCATAAAGTCGCTGAGGGCGTTCATATAGTTGATGAAGGCCTCATACGGAGTGTCATAAGGATTGAACTGCTTGTGGATCTCCCCGTCGGAGAAGAACTTGGTGCACATATAGTACAGGTGGTCGCTCTCCTGCAGGTGGCCGAAGTCCTCCCAGAGCTGGGGATCGTTCAGCAGGGCCAGTTTCTCGGTCAGGGAATAGAGTTTATTGAAGGCATCCTGCTGCAGTTCATTGCCGAGCCAGGCGGAGACATCGCGCTCCTCGTCCGCCCAGGAGATGGGCTCGGGAACGGAAAGTTCCGACACGCTCTTGTGACGGCGCGTCACCTCGGAAGGCGTCTGGAAATCCATCGTCTTGTCCGCCAGGATCCTGGCCGGCAGCGCCCGCATGAAGTCGAAGATGCCGCTCTCGGCCGAGCGATGCTCGCCGAAGGTCTCGTAATCCATGAACAGGTTGATCACGTCGCCTTCCGCGGCGGCGAGCCAGCCCGTGAATTTCTCAGCGGTCAGGGGCCATTCCGCCCAGGCGCGGTTCTCGAAACGGAAAGCGATGTCGTCGCTCAGTCCGTAATTGCGGAGCAGGAGGTTCAGCTTGGGCTGGAAATCATTGGTGTACACATAGTTGGGGCTGCGCCAACCCATAATGTGGCGCGCTCCTTCGGTCAGCATCGTCTTGAAACCCAGCTTATAGACCTCTTCGCCGATGGCGTCGGAGTAAATCAGCTCCGTATTGCGGAAGGCCTGCGGCTTGACGCCGAAATGTTCCTCGATGGCCGCCTTGTGCTTGAGCACCTGGTGGCTGAATTCCGCCGGACTGGCCAGCGAAGCGAGCGAGTGGAAATAGGTTTCGCACAGGAACTCCACGCAACCCGTGTCCGCAAGTTTGCGGAAGGATTCCGTCACCTCTGGCGCATAGCGGTCGAACTGCTCGAGCGCCGATCCGGAGATGGAGAAGGCGACCTTGAACTTGCCCTTGTGCTTCTCGATGGTTTCCAGCAGCAGCTGGTTCATCGGCAGATAGCATTTCTGCGCGACGCGTTTGAGGATCGTCCTATTTTCGAAATCGTCATAATAATGGCTGTCCTTGCCGATATCGAAGAAGCGGTACAGACGGAGCCGGCTGGGCTGGTGCACCTGGAAATAAAGGCAAATCGATTTCTTCATATTTACTGCGTATTGGTTACTGATTCATAGACGGCCTTCATCTTGGCCGCCGCATTGTTCCATTTGAGACTGTTGACCTCGTCAAAGCCCTGCACGCCCGCGAAGTGCGAGAGCGCGGGATAGTTGATCAGGGCGTAGATATCGTCCGCGAGGGCGTCCACATCCCAGAAATCCACCTTGAAGGCGTATTTGAGCACTTCGGCGGCTCCCGACTGCTTCGAAATGACCGAAGGGACGCCGGTGCGCATCGCCTCCAGCGGCGAAATGCCGAAAGGCTCGGAGACCGACGGCATGATGTACACGTCCGAAAGCGCGAACATCTGCTGCACCTCGGCCCCGCGCAGGAAGCCCGTGAAGTGGAAACGGTCGGAAATGCCGAGGCGCGCCGCATGCCGGATGCAGCGGTTCATCATATCGCCGCTGCCCGCCATCACGAAACGCACGCCCTTGGTGCGCTTGAGCACCCGGGCCGCCGCATCGATGAAGTATTCCGGACCCTTCTGGAAGGTGATGCGGCCGAGGAAGGTCACGACCTTGTCCCGGACGCCGCGCTCCGCGACGATGTTCTCGCGGCCGCTGAAATCCACCGCATTGTGCACGGTCACGACCTTCGCGGGGTCGATGCCGTACTTGTTGATGACGATGTTGCGGGTCAGGTCGCTGACCGTGATGACGCGGTCCGCTTCCTCCATCCCCCGCCTTTCGATGGCATAGACGCGGGTATCCACCATATCGTCGGTGCCGCGGTCGAAGGAAGTCGCGTGAACGTGCACCACCAGCGGCTTGCCGGTCACTTCCTTGGCGGCGATGCCGGCGAGGTAGGTCAGCCAGTCGTGCGCGTGGATCAGGTCGAACTGATCGCAGCGCTCGCGGGCGATGGTGGCCGCCACCTGGGCGTACTTCGCCACCTCGTCCAGCAGGTTTGCGCCGTACTTGCCGGAGAACTTGTATTTCTGGCCGTACTGCACGCGGAAGTCCTTCTTCTGCCCCTTCTTTTCCAGTTCGATGGCCTCTTCGAAGGCCTCGACATCCAGGTAAGGCTTGAGGTTGGAGCCGATGCGTACGAACTTCACCTTGTCGAGGAATTCATCGACGCTTTCGCTGAAATCCTCCACCGGGACGTCGCTGGCGTTGATGATGGTGGTCGCGCTCTGGTCTTCGTCGCCGGAGGCGGAAGGCATCACGAAAATGGTCTGCACGCCGTTCGCCGCGAGGCCCTTGACGATGCCCTCGCAAGCCGTGCCGAGCCCGCCCGCAATGTGCGGGGGAAACTCCCATCCGAACATCAGGACTCTCATAGACTGCCCTCCTTCTTGAATCGGTCGATCATATATTCCACGGACAGGAGCGCCGCCGTACTGGTCGCGCTGGAAATGGCGCCGTGGGGTTCGTGCGGGGGATCTCCGTCATAGAGTTCGGAGAAGGCGCCCACGCCGTGCTTGCCCAGGTCCTCGAAGAAACCTTCGATCAGCCACTCGGCCCGCTTGAGGAAGGCTTCGCCCTTCACCTTGAAGCCGAGGGCCACGTAGGGGGCGAGCAGGAAGGTCCAGCAACTGCCCTGCTGATAGGCCAGGTCGCGGTCGATCTGCGTTCCCTCATAGACGCCGCGGTACTTGACGTCGCGGGGCGAGAGGGTGCGGATTCCGCGGCGGGTCACCAGTTCCCCGTCCACCACGCGCAGGACCGGAGCTACCAGTTCGTCGGGCACCGGGCTGTATTCCACCGCCAGGGCGTAGATCTGGTTCGGGCGGATATCGCCGTTGCGGCCGTTCCCGTCCACGAAATCCGCCAGACAGCCGGTCTCCGGGTTCCAGAAGGTGGGGACGAAATTCGCAAGCGCACTGTCGCGCACGGGCGTCCAGCGGGTCACGAAACTGCCGGCTGCGGAGCCGAAGCGCTTCTCCATATCGATGGCGAAGCAAAGCGCATTGTACCAGAAGGCGTTGGTCTCCACCTGATAGCCTGCGCGCTCCGTGACCGGGCTGCCGTAGGCATAGGCATTCATCCAACTCAGCGCCACCCCGTACATCTGAGCCCAGAGCAGGCCGTTGGGCTGCACGGAGACTTCCTGGCGCTCGCCCGGGGAATAACTCTCGATGATGCCGCGGACGATCACGCCGTATTTCTTCCAGACCTTCGCCGGATCGGCGCCGAAGCGGATGTACTGCTGCAGGATGACCGGCAGGTAGAGCGGCGCTTCCACCTGGGTGGTACGCCGGAAGAGGCGTTCCTGCTCATCGGCGATGAGGTTGTCCAGGATTTCCTCGAACTCCTCGGGATGGCCCGCATAGAGGGTCAGGCCGGGCAGGGCCAGCAGGGTTTCCCGCAGGAGCCCGGTCTTGAGCCAGGAGAAGCCGGCGCTGACTTTCTTCCGGTTGTTATGGTTGATGATCAGCAGGTTGGCGCAGCGCACCAGCTGGTCGTGATAACTGGTGATCTGCGGTGTCGCCGCATAGATGGAATTGAAACTGCGCTTGAGCTGCGCGGGGTTCACCTCGGCGATGGAAGCGGAGAAGACCGCATCCTCGCCCTTCTTGAGCGACAGCGCGAGGGTGCCGGGAACGAAGAGGTCCTCGCGGCAGTCGAAACCGCGGCGATACTCGTCCGAATAGGTGATTCCCTCATACCAGCAGGGCGAGGCCTCATAGACCGCGCTCCGGGTATTGAGCTGCAGGAAGAGGTCCGGGAAGCCGGGGTAGAGCTTGAAGGAAACGCCGCCGGGCACCGGCGTGGCGGCCGTCTGCGCGGCGTCGTTGCGGTGCGTCAGGTCGTGCAGGTTGCGGAAAGCCAGGAAAGGCTTGAGCAGCAGCTTCACGGAAGCGGGGCCCTCCACGAGGGAATAGCGGATCATCACCTGGTCGCGCTCCGGATTCAGGAGCAGGGTCTTCGTAAAGACGAGGTCCCCCACCTTGTAGGTAATCTTCGGGGCGGGGTCCGCCTCGAAGTCGATGATGTACTTATGGCCGCGGGGATCGTAGATATCGCCGTAGCAATGGATGCCCAGGTTGAAGCGCTTGCCCGAGAGCACGAGCGTTTCGTCGAGGGCGGAAAGGAGCAGGTAGCGGTCGCCGCCGAAGCGGTCGAGCGTCACCGAGAGCAGGCCGTGGTAGCGCCGGGTGTTGCAGGTCACCGTAGAGGTGTTGCAGCAGGCGCCGCTCTTGTTCGCCAGCAGGATTTCCCGCTTGAGCGAATAGGAGAGGTTGACCAGCTCCGCTTTGTTGAATTTCAAAAATGACATATCACTTTTCGTTTTTCACCAATACAAGGGCACAGCGGCTGGGCAGATACAGGGACAGGGTGTGGTCGTATCCCTGGTTGCCGTTCGGGCAGCGGCCCGGCATCGCCGTGTGCGACTCGTCACCGGAAAGGCGGGAAAAACCCCCGAACCGGCCTTCATCCGAGTTGAGTGCCATCTTCCACTCCCCTTCCGGGGCCGAGAACCCGTAATTTTCAAAGGATTCCGTCGGATGAAAATTAAATGCAAAGATAGTGTTTCCCCGCCTGAATATCAAGATTTTTTTCTGCTCGTCGGCCACCAGCAGGTCGGGGCGCTGCGCGAGCGTGGCGTGCGCGCGCAGGAAATGCACCATTTCGCCGTCGAATGCACTCAAAAAATGATAGCGGAGCAAGGGGTTGTCTTCCAGCGACCACTGCCTTCGGGCGTACTTGAAGGACCAGCCGTTCCCCTCGCGGGGGAAGTCGATCCATTCGGGATGGCCGAACTCGTTGCCCATAAAGGTCAGGTAACCGTCGCCGGCCGTGGCGGCTGTGATGAGCCGTATCATCTTGTGCAGCGCCACCCCGCGGTCCACGGTCAGGTTCTGCGAACCGGCGTTCATCGACCAGTACATTTCCTTGTCGATGAGGCGGAAAATCAGGGTTTTGTCCCCGACGAGCGCCTGGTCGTGGCACTCCGCGTAACTGACCGTCCGCTCGTCCGCGCGCTTGTTGGTAAGTTCCCACCAGATTTCGCCCATGGACCAGTCCCAGTCGGATTTTTCCTTGATCCACTTGATCCAGTGGTCGGCGACGCCCATCGCCATCCGGTAGTCGAAGCCCTGGCCGCCGGCCTCGAAGGGAGCCGCCAGTCCCGCCATTCCGCTCATATCCTCGGCGATGGTGATGGCCTCCGGACGGATCTCGTGGATGAGCTGGTTGGCCAGCGCGAGGTAACTGACGGCATTCTCATCGACCCCCTGGTCGAAATAGAGCGAATAATCGCCGAAATCCTTGCCCAGGCCGTGGTCCCAGTAGAGCATGCTCGTGACCCCGTCGAAGCGGAAGCCGTCGATATGGTATTCCTCCATCCAGAACTTGCAGTTCGACAGGAGGAAGTACTTCACCTCGTCCTTGCCGTAATCGAAGCAGCGGGAGCCCCAGGCGGGATGATGCCCCTGCGGACCGCCGTAGAAGTAGAGGTCGTCGCGGCCGTCCAGGCGGCTCAGGCCCTCCGCCTCGTTCTCCACGGAATGGGAATGCACAATATCCATAATGACGGCGATGCCGCGGCCGTGCGCATCGTCCACGAGCCGCTTGAACTCCTCCGGGGTCCCGAAGCGCGAGGAAAGCGCGAAGAAATTGGAGACCTGGTAGCCGAAGGAGCCGTAGTAGGGATGCTCCTGCAAAGCCATGATCTGGATGCAATTGTAACCCAGGGCCTGGATGCGCGGCAGCACGCCGGTGCGGAAATCCTCGAACGAAGCCACTTTCTCCTCTTCCGAAGACATCCCGATATGGCATTCGTAGATGAAGGGATTGTCGATTTTTCCGGGCCTGCGGTGACGCCAGCGCCATTTGGGGGTATCCCAGACCTGGGCGCTGAAGATCTTGGTCTCGTCGTCCTGCACTACGCGCGTCACATAGGCGGGCAGGCGCTCGCCCGCACCGCCGGACCACTCCACGAACATCTTGTAGAGATGCCCGTGCTGGATAAAGCCGGCGGGAATGCGCAACTCCCAGTTGCCGTTTCCCACGGGCTGGAGCGCCCATCCGGGCGTACGCTTCCAACTATTGAAATCGCCGATCAGGTAGATGCGGTTGGCGCTCGGGGCCCACTCACGGAAGACCCAGCCGCCATCCTCCGTCCGGTGCAGGCCGTAGTATAGATGGTTGTTGACGGCCTTGCTCAGGCTGCCTTTTCCGCAGAGTTTCTGCCTGTCCGCAAGAATCCGGGCGTGCCGCGCCTCGATGGCGTCCTTGAAGGGCTCCAGCCAGGGATCGGTTTCGTAAATCTTTTTCATAACGATTCCTCCGCTTTTTCCCAGCCTTCCCGGAGGCTGCGCAGGTACTTCCTGCAAGCCTCCACCAGTTCCGACGACTCCTTCAGATACCCCTCGATCTCCGGAAGCCCCGTTGCGGGGTCTTCGACCTTGGCCGCGATCTGTTCCAGCCGGGACAACGTCTCAAGATAATCAAATTTTTTCATATTTTCGTCTTTACCAAACATTTAAGGCGCCCGTCGCGGAACAGCACCTCGATCTCATCGCCCTCGGAAATGCCCTCCGCACGCTTCAGCACCACGCCCTTCCCGTCCGTCACCAGCGAATAGCCGCGTTCCAGCACATTGCGGGGATTCGATGCGGCGATGCGCTCCTCCAGGCCGCGTACGCGCTGCTCCTCCGCCGAAAGGCGCGACAGGGCCGACAGCCGCAACTGCGACAGCATCGCGAGCAGATGCTCGTCCTCGGCCGCAAAGGCTTCGATGAACTCGTCCGCCAGGGCCGTCGGCGTCTTTACCGCCCGCAGCGCCACCCTATCGGCGATATGATGGTCGCGCTCGTGCCCGATGGCCGTGAACACCGGAAGCGGGCAGGTGGCGATCGCGAAGCAGAGACCGTAATCGTCGAAACAGGACAGATCGCCCGCAGAACCGCCGCCGCGCAGGATCAGCACCGCATCGAAGGGCTTGTCCGAAGTTTCCACCCGCTGCAGCGCATCCGCGATGGACTGCGGCGCCGCCTCCCCCTGCATCGTCGCTTCGAAAAGTTCCACCCCGAAGGCGAAGCCATAGGCATTGCCCTCGAGATGGCGCACGAAATCGCCGTAACCCGCTGCCGTCCGGGCCGATATGACCGCCAGTGCGTAAGGCAGGTCCGGCAGTGCGAGCGCCTGCTGCGCATCGAGCAGTCCCTCCTTCTCCAGCTTCTCGAGCGTCCTGCGCCTTTCCAGTTCCGCTGCGCCGAGGGTGAAGCGCGGCTCTATCTCGTCGATGACGAGGGTCAGGGAGTAAATGCCGCTGTAACTGACCTGCACGCGGGAAAGAATCTGCATACCGGCTTGCAGTTCGCCGCCGAGCGCTTCCAGCAGATAGGGCCGCAGCAGACGGTAGCGCGAACTCCAGATGACCGCCTTCGCGCGCGCCAGCACCGTGGCGCCGTCGTGCTCGACCAGGTCCAGGTAGCAGTGGCCGTTGGCCTTGGTGGATACAGAAGCGATTTCCGCCTGCACCCAGAGCTTTCCGGGACAGGCGGACTCGACGCCCTCTTGGATCCGATCCTGCAGTTCGGACAGGGCGAGCGGCTTTACTTCTTGCGGCAGAAAATCTGGACCGGGCATCCTGTCAGGTTAAAATGTTCACGAAGCTGGTTTTCGAGGAAACGCTTATAGGGATCCTTGATGTACTGGGGCAGATTGCAGAAGAAGGCAAAGGCCGGGAAGCGCGTAGGCAGCTGCGTCACGTACTTGACCTTCACGTACTTGCCCTTCCAGGCGGGCGGCGGGGTGTCCTCGATGACGGGGAGCAGGGCCTCGTTGAGCCGCGCCGTGGGGATCTTCTGCGAATAGTTGGCATAGACCTGTTCGACGGCATCCAGCACGTCGGCGATGCGCTGCTTGCGCTCCACGCTGGTAAAGATGACGGGGACGTCGTCGAAGGGGGCGATGCGGCGCTTGAGCCCCTGCGTGTACTCCTTCAGCGTGTTGCTGTCCTTCTCGAAGAGGTCCCACTTGTTCACCACCAGCACGCAGGCCTTGCGGTTGCGCACGATCAGGTTGAAGATATTCATATCCTGGGCCTCCATACCGGTCGTCGCATCGATCATCAGGACGCAGACGTCGGCATTCTCGATGGCGCGGATGGAGCGCATCACGGAGTAGAATTCCAGGTCTTCCTTGACCTTGGCCTTGCGGCGGATACCGGCGGTATCCACCAGGACCAGGTCGTGGCCGAACTTGTTGTAGCGGGTGGAGATGGCATCCCGCGTGGTGCCGGCAATCGGGGTGACGATATTGCGGTCCTCGCCCAGGAGCGCGTTGGTGAGCGAGGATTTGCCGACATTGGGTTTGCCGATGATGGCGACGCGGGGAATCCCCTCCAGCGCATCCTCTTCGTTCGCAGCCTCCGGCGGAAGGGCCGCCACGACGGCATCCAGCAGGTCGCCGGTGCCGCTGCCGTTGGCCGCCGATACGCTGAAGATCTCTCCGAGCCCGAGCGAATAGAACTGGTAGGTGTCGAACATCTTCTCGCCGGAGTCCACTTTGTTCACGCAGAGCACGACGGGCTTCTTGCTCCGGCGCAGCATCCCGGCGATGGCGGCGTCGTAGTCGGTGATGCCCGTCCCGGCCTCCACCATGAACAGCACCAGGTCCGCTTCCTCTACGGCGATCTCCACCTGGGAGCGGATGGCCTTCTCGAATACGTCGTCCGACGCGTTCGTGTAGCCGCCGGTGTCCACCACGGAAAACTCGCGGCCGCACCACTCGCAGCGGCCGTAGTGCCGGTCGCGCGTGACGCCGGACTCGTCGTCCACGATGGCCTGGCGCATACCGACCAGGCGGTTAAACAAGGTGGATTTTCCTACATTCGGTCTTCCGACAATCGCTACCAGGCTCATACACAAGTTTCGCCGGTCGTTCTCTTTTTCGCAATTCGAATGTTCGGGGGGAACCGGCGAAACTTTTACCCTCCGCACATCCTTACTTCGTTACCCTCTCCCTAAATCCCTCCCCTCAGGGAAGGGACTTTCTATCGCCCTGCGGGCTCCAAACTCGCAGGTATCGCAAGCATAACCCTGACCACAGTCTTCGGGTTGGCCGGGCTTACCGGGGCAGCCGGCGGCGTGCAGGGCGGCATCTTCCTCCTTGAAACAGCGGATTCCCCGCTCGCGCAGCCGGGCGTTGCCGCCCACGTCATACTGCGGAAACTCCTTGTGCCGCAGAATGTTGAAGCACAGGAGCAGGACGCAGAGCGCGACGATGCTGATTGTCAGGAGGAGGAGTTTCATTTTTGTTAAAAAATAAAATCAGGGCTGATGGGTTCGTAGTTATAGACTTTATGGATGATGCGGGCGAAGACCTCCGCCATCGAGACGATGCGGATCTTCGGGTCACCCTCCAGTTCAGGATGGGGAATCGTATCGGTGATATAGACCGTCTCCAGCGCGGAAGCGTGGATCCGCTCCATGGCGCTGCCGGAAAGGATGCCGTGCGTCGCGCAGGCGCAGACGCTCAGGGCGCCCTTTTCCTTGAGCACGTCCGCCGCCTTGCAGAGCGTACCAGCAGTATCGATCATATCATCGACGATGATGACGTTCTTGCCCTCCACTTCGCCGATGGCGGTGATCGAACCGACGACATTGGCGCGTTCGCGCGTTTTGTGGCAGATGATCACCGACGACTCCAGGGCCTTGGCATAGGTGTTGGCGCGCTTGGCACCGCCCATGTCGGGCGCGGCGATGGCCAGGTTCTCAATGTTCAGCGAGGCCAGGTAGGGAATGAACACGCGGCTGGCATAGACGTGATCCACAGGAATGTCGAAGAAGCCCTGGATCTGGTCCGCGTGCAAATCGCAGGTCATGACCCGGTCGGCACCCGCAGCACGAAGCAGGTTCGCCACAAGTTTGGCGCCGATGGCCACGCGCGGACGGTCCTTGCGGTCCTGCCGGGCCCAGCCATAATAGGGCATCACGGCGATGACCTTGTCCGCCGAAGCGCGCTTGGCGGCATCGATGGTCAGCAGCAGCTCCATCAGGTTGTCTGCGGGCGGGATGGTGGACTGAAGGATATAGACCGTCGCGCCGCGCACACTCTCGGTGAAGTGGGGCTGGAACTCCCCATCGCTGAACGGCGTCACTTCCAGCTTCCCTAAATGCAACTCCGGCTCACCGGGAGCGCGGAGCTGATTGAGATGTTCAATAACGCGGCAGGCGAAGGCTTCCGAAGCCCTGCACGCAAACAATTCCATTCTGTGGCTGTGAATCATTGTTTTATTGAGTTAAATAGGTCTCGAATATAGTTGAGAATCTCGTCCCTCCCCTTCCCGTTGGCGGAGGAGGAGACGAAGACCGGCGGCAGCGACTCCCACTGCTGCAGCAGTTCCTCTTCGTTCCGCCGGATCTGGGCCTTGAGGGCCTCCGGGCCCATTTTATCGGCCTTGGTGTAAATCAGCGCGAAGGGGATGCCGTTTTCTCCGAGGAAGGTGATGAATTCCCGGTCGGCGTTCTGCAGGTCGTGACGCGCGTCGAGCAGGACGAACAGTTGCACGAGTTCCCCGGAACGGAGCACGTAGTCGCTGATCATCGACTTGAGCGAATCGCGCATCTTGCCCGGCAGGCGCGCGTAGCCGTAACCCGGCAGGTCCACCAGGTACCATTTGTCGTTGATCAGGAAGTGGTTCACCACCTTGGTCTTGCCCGGCGTGGAAGAGGTCATGGCCAGTTTCCGGTTGTCGCAGAGCATATTGATCAGGGAAGATTTCCCTACGTTGGAGCGTCCGATGAAGGCAAATTCTGGGAGGCGCGGCTCCGGCCTAGCCTCTATCCTGGCACTGCTGCCTGCGAACTTTGCCCCCGTGATTTTCATATCTACAAAGATACATCCTGCCGCGCAATTTCACAAAATATTTTTTGGGGTTTTTCCGGGGGTGTCGATACCCTCGCTTCGGGGGTTGAGGGTACAGACAAAATCGGCCTTTTTTGTCGCTACCCTCCTTGATTTTTGCGAGGGTATCGACACTTTCCGGGACCCTGGCTCCTATGCGCAATCGATGAGGCGGGCAGCATCGTCATAAGACAGGCCGCATATCCTGGCAGCCTGGTGCACGCTGGCGCTGAACCGGTAGCGGATCTGCCGGATCGATTCCGCCCGCTCCTCCGTCGAAAGGTCCTCGAAACGGGATTTTCGGAAGAGGCCCTGGAGCAGGTCCGGAAGCGCCTGCAGGATGAGCTGGTCTTTGAATGCCGGCATCCTGTCGTCCTCCGCCTCCAGCCGTTTGCGGGCCTTGGAGGACGAGTTGAGAAAGTAGTTCATCCTGCCCGGCGAACGGTAAAGCCGCTCCACCAGTTCCACGGCTACATACGATTCCGGGAGCACATACCCCGCTTCTGAAACCCGCCATCCCCCCGGAAGTTTTAACGCCAGGCCGGTACGCGTGAGACGTGTCCGCGCCCGGCCGGACATCCCGGAAAGCGTCTTCCCCGACGGAAGGCCGTCCGACCGGAAAAAAGCACTGCCCATTCCCCAGGGATACTGACTGGGATGTCCGCAGATTCCCGCCGCCACACAGTTCATCTGCACATAGGCAAGCGCGCGCTCCAGGGCCTCCATTTCATCGTCCGGAATCTCTTTCACATCCAGGTCGTTAGAACGCAGGTGTCCCCGGATGCCGTGCTCGCGATAGAGGTAGAGGGAATACCGGGTCTTGAACGCATTCACAAAGTCGCGCACCTCCGCCTCCCTTCCATACAGCACGAAATGCACGTGGTTGGACATAAGGATAAACGCCAGCACCGTCACCCCGGGGGTCAATGCCGCCTGCAACGCCACATAGTTCATCCCGATAGCGAAATCCTGCACATTCCGGAACCAGAGTCTGTCTTCCAGATGCGCCGTCGTAAGCAGATAATACTTTCTCATCTTCCCTTTGATTTTTTGGAGGAGGGTCGGTCAGCAACATCGCCCGGTCAAAAATCCCTGTGGGTGTCGGTACCCTCTCTGTTTTGGATGAGGGTACGGTCAAAATCGGCCTTTTTTGTCGATACCCTCCTTGATTTTTGCGAGGGTATCGACAGTCAAACCCTTCCGACCGCTCCCCCGCGCAGCATTTTCTACAAATATACGGAATTGTAGATAAGCGTCAAGGACACCCATGACCACTTCTATTTTGGGTCTGCGGCAGCCATGTTCGAGGACTCAAGGGTAAAGAGTCTGCTGAAGATCAAGTACCAGACCTTCCAGACCAAGCGAGTCAGTGCCGACCATCCGTATGAGAACGAGTTCGTGATTGTCCGCAAGGGCAACCTGAACACGATTTACCACGGTTCTCCGGAAGAGCTCCTATAGAAGATGACTCCCCTGCTTACGCGGATACTGGCCTGCGCAGACCCTTCCCAGGCGGAAGGGCTGTCCCGGTTTTTCAAGACCGGACCGGGGCAGTACGGCGAGGGCGACCGCTTCCTGGGCATCAAGGTCCCTGTGACGCGGGGCGTAGTGAAAGAATGTTGGAGGGAGATGGTTCCGAAGCCCGGACAGGAGGACGGCTTCCCGGAACTGGAAGAATGCATCGGCAGCGAATACCACGAAGTTCGGCTGGCGGCACTGCTGACGCTGGTAGAGATTTTCAAGCACGAGAAAGCCCTGCGGAAGCCCTGCATCGACTTTTACCTGGCCCATACCGCCGGCATCAATAATTGGGACCTGGTGGACCTGAGCTGCTATCCCCTGCTGGGCGAATGGCTGCTGGACAAAGACCGGACACTCCTCTACACGCTCGCCAGGAGCGGCAGGACCCTCTGGGAGCAGCGCATCGGCATCGTCAGCACCATGACTTTCATCCGCCACAGGCAACTTGACGATACTTTCGCGATTGCCGATATCCTCCTGCACCATCCGCACGACCTCATCCACAAAGCCGTCGGCTGGCTGCTACGGGAAGCCGGGAAACGCGACAAAGCGGCACTGGAAGCCTTTCTGCTTGGCCCCGACGGCATCGACCGGAAGAAGGCACCCCGCTACCTGACGATGCCCCGCACTATGCTCCGCTACGCCATCGAAAAATTCCCGGAAACGGAGCGGCAGGCCTATTTGAGAGGGGAAGCGAGCACGTCCTCCGGCGACTGCGGCTCATAGGGACCGTCCTTGCACTCCAGGATCACCGTGCCGGACTCCAGCGCCTTGACGGTATGCCACTGGCCGATGGGGATGTTCAGCGCGACGACGGGACCGCCCGGAGCCAGTTCGACCGTTTCCGTAGGCACGCCGGCATCGTCATAAAACTCCTCGACGAGCCGTCCCCGCAGGCACACCACCGTCTCCGAACTTAGCCTGTGCCGATGAATCGGCAGCGGGCTCCCGGGCTCGATGGCATTGAGCATCCGCTGCGAGCCGTCATCGGCGGAATTGCGCAAATCAAAATTCATCCGCAGCCGCGGCGACTCCTTCGCCTGCGCGCTCAGCTTATCCAATAATTCCTGCGAAATTTTCATTTTACAGCGCGTAGCGGCCTTCTATCACCTTCCAGTCCACAATCTGCCACAGCGCGTTCAGGTGCGCCGCGCGGCGGTTCTGGTAATCCAGGTAGTACGCGTGCTCCCAGACATCGAAGGTCAGGAGCGGCTTCAGCCCGTGAGCGGCGGGATTATCGGCATTCGCATACTGTCCGATGGAAAGCGCACCATCGGCATCGGCCTGCAGCCAAACCCAACCGGAGCCGAAAAGACCCGTGCCTTTGCCTTCGAAATCGGCCTTGAAGGCATCGACGCCCCCCCACTGCTTTTCGATTTGCGCAGCAAGCTTTCCGCCCGGAACCGGCGATGAGGGCTGCGGCGCGAACTGCGTGAAGTACAGATTATGATTCAGCACCTGCCCCGCGTTATTGAAGAGCGCTCCGGAAGCCTTCGCCACGATTTCCTCGAGCGACAGCGCCTCCAGCCCGCTTCCGGGAAGGAGTTTGTTGAGGTTATCGACATACGCCTGAAGGTGCTTCCCGTGATGGAAAGACAAGGTATTGGCGCTGATGACAGGCTCCAACGCATCGGGAGCGAACGGAAGTTGAATGAGGGTGTACATAACAGTATTTTTCTTTGTAGCAAAAGTACCATTTTTATTCGATATACAAAAAAAGCAACATCACATCAATGAGACGCCCTATCAAGTCGAGGGACGGGTCGGATTTGCAGGGATGGCAAGAAGTTGACGGCTGGACCGTCGACTGGAATAATGAGATAGGTTTTGCACCCGAATATCTCCACGAACATGGAGTGCCAGTAGCATAGAAGCAGCTGATAGCAGTACGAAAAGACCAAAAAGATGCGTTCTCAAATCTTTATCTCCCTCGCTCCTCGCGAAGCATCTGAACTGCAATTATCAAGTACTCCTTCAGGAACATCGTTCCCCGCTTACAAAGAGGGCTTGACCGCTTTTAGGGTGGGTGGTCGCGGAAGCGTAGTTGACGCAATCGGCAGCCGCACCTTCAATTACCGCCACATCAATCTATCAACCTTCCCAAGTCCCAACTCATGAACTCCCCCAAAGGCACACCGCCGGAGCCTACCACCAACGAGTAGTCCGGATTGAATCGTTTCTTGAACTCGCTCAAGCCCTCGTTATCTATTCTGCGACCGCTCTTTACTTCTACAGCAATCAGTTTGCTGCCTGAATCAATAATAAAGTCCACTTCTTCATCTCGCTCACGCCAGTAGTACAGCTTATAGTCATACTCCTCAGCATTATTTAACAGGTAAGCACCAATAGCACTCTCGACCCAGCGCCCCCAGACCTTAGGCGCAGTGAATGCCTTAATAAAACTCATGCCGCTCTGCACTGAAAACAAGGCCGTATTATACACCAGCAGTTTGGGCACCGAGTTATACTTCCGGGCATTTTCCTGCGCATATTTGTGCAGACCACTCAACAGTCTTGATTCATCCAATGTAGTCAGATAAGTTGCCAGCGTGGTCACATTACCCGCATCCTGTAACTGTCCCAACATCTTATTCAATGACAACTCCTTGCCCGAATATGCGCATCCCAGTTCAAACAGCTGTTTCATCAATGCCGGCTTATACACCGTTTTCGTCTTCAGCACATCCTGCTCAATAGCTGGAGCAACTATACTATCCTTGATGTACTTTCGCCAGCGACGTTCGTCTTGAATATAATTTGCACCACCAGGATATCCGCCAAAATAGATATAGTGATCCAAATCCATGTCAAAAGCCTCATGCATCTCACCATAACTCCAGTGGGGCATCCTTATCAATTCGTATCGTCCTGCCAAAGATTCCGTCAGCCCGTCTTTCAGCAGCAGACGTGAGGAGCCCAGAATAAGCAGTTTCAAGCTTACATCATGGAATGTATCGTCGTCCCATTCCTTCTTTACAGCTTCACTCCAATTATCTACTTTATGAACCTCATCAATTACCAGCAGAAATTCCGATACGCCAGATGCTTTCATGCGTGCTCTCGCCGTAGACCACATTTCACCTATCCATCCAGTGTTATCTGGCCCCACGTTGTCTGCACTCACAAACATGAATGGCACGTCAATCTCTTGAAGCACCTGCTTCACCAACGTCGATTTGCCAACCTGCCTCGGGCCAGATAGTACTTGTATCTTATCCCTCGGCTCTTCGATTCTTGATTTCAGCTCGTTATATTGGGACCTCTTATACATAACCCATTGATGTTTCGGCAGCAAAGTTACACAAAATTCTCAAATCATCTAAACAAAATTCTCAAAAGTTCCTTGCGGAATTCTCAAATCTCTTTAGTTATAATCTCAGAATTCCCAAGATTGTCAATCAAAAATTCCTAAGATATTCAGCGTTCAGGCTCCTCCTCATTATGAGTTGGATATCGCTGAATATACTTTACCTTTGAGTCCGTGTCTATGGTCTTCTTCCGGCCTACGCATCATAATCCTTGAATACATCCGGGACCTCAACGCGGAAGAACTCGTCCAAAGCCGCAGCACAACGATACATTCTCTCCCGCTTTCCATCTTTGGTGGCTTTGTTGAGAGCATATACCAATTGCAACAGACGAGTCTT
>JAEEGL015551589.1_pt1 | contig 22271 bp, 8 predicted proteins | sample 9134231 | NCBI WGS metagenome assembly JAEEGL01 (sample SAMN16246548, study PRJNA631951) | gut metagenome | biome: gut microbiome; feature: rumen; material: fiber-attached | host: Bos | place: Iran: Karaj | collected 2018-10 | reverse complement strand
GCTATTATCATCGGATTTGATGTTCGTCCTGATGCTACAGCTAAGAGCATGGCTGAGCATGAAGGTGTTGAGATCAAGCTCTACAAGGTTATCTACCAGGCTATCGAAGAAATCGAGTATGCTATGAAGGGTATGCTTGCTCCTATCTATGAGGAGAGAGTAACAGGACATGCAGAAGTTCGTCAGATCTTCAAGGCATCCAAGGTTGGTAACATTGCCGGTGCATTTGTTAAGGATGGTGTCATCAAGAAAGAGTGCAAGGTTCGTATCCAGAGAGATGGCGAGCAGATCTTCGAGGGTGATCTTGCTTCACTTAAGAGATTCAAAGATGATGTCAAGGAAGTTAAAGAAGGCTTCGAGTGTGGTCTTGTATTTGATGGATTTGATTCAATCCATGAAGGCGACTTCGTAGAAGCATACGAGATGGTAGAAGTACCTAGAACCTAATGATATAAGATCAATCATGGTCATGGCGATAAGCCTTAATGAAGCATTCCTGAATGTTAAAGTTCAAGAATGCTTCATGGCCTTGAACAGCGAATATCATGGAGATAATACATTATGAGAAAAAATAGTAACAAGAATAAAAGAATTAACGGTGAGGTTATGAAAGTAATTTCAGAGGCCCTCCGTTACAGCAAAGATCCAAGAATCAGCCCTATGACATCTGTAATGGATGTTGAGGTTGCACCAGATCTTAAGACATGTAAGGTTTGGGTGACCGTAATGGGTGATGATGAGGACAGAGCAAGGACAGCAGAAGGTCTTAAGAGCGCGGCAGGATATGTTCGCAGCACCCTGGCCAAAGAGCTCAACATGAGATATACTCCGGAAATCAGATTTATAATGGATGATTCTATTGAGTATGCCATCAATATGTCCAAGAAGATTGACGAAGTTACTGCCAAGGATAATGAGGCTAGAGTTGCCCGTGGTGAGGAAATCGTAGAAACTGATCCTATAGAGGACAGCGAAGAAGAGGATTTCTAATCCTGCATTAGTTTAGAGTTGAATTGAGGAAGGTTGTTATAAATGAGAATTGATGATCATATGAATGGTGTAAAAACAGTTGCGATTGCAGGTCATGTAAGACCTGACGGTGACTGCATTGGCTCCAGTATGGGATTATATCTTTATTTTCAAAAGAATTATCCCGATGTAAGAGTAGATGTTTTTCTTGAGGATATTCCTGAGGAATTTCTTTTTATCAAGGATGCAGACAAGATAAACCATACTTTTACAACTGATATTGAGAGCTATGACCTTTTTATATGTATCGACTGTGAAAAGGGTAGAACAGGCGAAGCAGAAAAGATTTTCGATGCTGCCCAGAAGACTATCAATATTGATCATCATATCAGTAACACAGGAACTGGAGATGTAACTTATATAGTTCCTACTTCAAGTTCAGCCTGCGAACTTGCTTACGATGTAATGGACAAGGACAAGCTTGATATTAATATTGCACAGGCTCTTTATACAGGAATGGTAACAGATACTGGTGTGTTCAAATACAACAGCACATCTCCCAAGACTTATGAGATTGCCGGTAAACTTATTTCTTACGGCTTTGATTTTACCTGGCTTATTGACCATGTTTTCTATGAGAAGACCTATCTTCAGAATCAGATTCTGGGAAGAGCACTGCTTGAGAGTATTACTCTTATGGACGGTAAGGTTATTGCTTCCGTTGTTTCCAGACAAACTATGGACTTCTATGGCGTAAGCGGAAGTGATCTTGATGGAATAGTTAATCAGCTCATGTTCACTATTGGAACGGATGTATCTATTTTTATGTACGAAGATGAACCTATGATGTACAGAGTAAGTCTTCGCAGTAATGGTAATATTGATGTATCAAGGGTTGCCAAGCTTCTTGGCGGCGGCGGACATGTGAGAGCATCAGGATGTACACTTAATGGTACAGCTCACGATGCGATCAACAGCATTACCAAATACATTCAGCAGCAGTATGATGAGAAGAAATAATTCATAAACACATAGTCGCAGGATATAGTCTTGCGACTATTTTTGATATTATATATTACGATAAGATACAGGATTATATATGAACAAATACAACGGACTTATAAATATATATAAAGAAACAGGTTTTACCTCAAATGATGTGGTAGCTAAACTTCGCGGTATACTTCATCAAAAGAAAATCGGTCACACCGGTACTCTTGATCCCGATGCAACAGGAGTTTTGGTAGTTTGTCTTGGAACAGGTACCAAGCTTGTTGAGATGCTGACTGATCATGATAAAGAGTATATTGCAGTATGTAAGCTTGGAGTTACAACAGATACACAGGATATGTCCGGGACTGTTTTGGAAGAGGCAGATGTACATGTCACAAGAGCACAGCTACATGAAGCTGTTCAGGCTTTTGTGGGAGAATATGACCAGATTCCGCCCATGTATTCAGCTATCAAGCAAAATGGCAAAAAGCTATATGAGCTTGCAAGAGAAGGAATAGAGGTAGAGCGTAAGCCAAGAAGAGTCAACATCAGTGCAATAACAATACTTGATGACAGTAATCTTGATAAAGATAATACTTTTGTTATGGAAGTTAAGTGCTCTAAAGGAACCTATATCAGAACTTTATGCCACGATATAGGACTAAGACTTGGTTGCGGAGCTGCTATGCAGAATCTTATGAGAACAAGAGTCGGAGCTTTTGCTCTTGATAGTGCAGTCAAACTGTCACAGGTAGAAGAAATGAGAGATAATGGAACGCTCGATTCTATCATTCAGTCTCCGGAATATATTTTTAAAGATCTTGATAAGATCCATGTCAAGGATTCATGCAGACTTCTTTTAGAAAATGGTAACAGTTTCCGAAGGGATAATATAATAAATGAAGATCCCGACGGAGTTAATGACACAGAGTATACGGATGAAATGTTTGTTGATGGCAATATGGTACGTGTATATGCCCAGGATGAGACCTTCTTTGGAATATATAAGTATGACGCCAGAACCAGACAGTTCAAGGTTGATAAGTTCTTTTTTGAAAAGAACTAAGACTATATGGAATTGGATAACAAAATGCAGATAATTACTAGACTTGATGAACTTAATATAAATGACAAGACAGCTATCGCTATCGGCAAATTTGATGGCATTCATCTTGGACACAAAAAGCTTCTTAATCTGATACTTGATCAGAAACAGGACGGACTCAAGGCAACAGTATTTACCTTTGATCCATCACCGGAGGAATTCTTTGTTGGTCATCCTGTTAAGCAGCTTTTTACCAGAAAAGAGAAAAGAAAAGCTTTTCAGGATATGGGAATCGATATCCTGGTTGAGTTTCCTCTTAATGCAGAGACAGCAGCAACTCCACCAGAGGACTTTGTCAAAACTATATTGGTAGAGGATCTAAAGGCAGATTATATCGCAGCGGGTTGTGATGTATCTTTTGGCGATAAGGGAAGAGGAGATCAGCATCTTCTGCGCAATATGTCCAAGGAGCTTGGTTTTGAGCTATGCCTTATAGATAAGGTCATGCTAGATGGCGACGAAGTCAGCTCTACAAGAGTCAGAAACCAGATTGCAGATGGCAATATACCTATGGCCAAGAGGTTACTGGGAAATGATTATAGTATCTCCGGGATAGTAGAGCATGGAAGGCATCTGGGACACACAATCGGAATTCCTACTGTCAACATTATGCCTCCTGCAGGTAAACTCCTGCCTCCTTTTGGCGTGTACAGTAGCACAGTAGTCATTGACGAAGTGGAGTATCGCGGAATGACAAATATTGGCCGTAAACCGACAGTTTCTAACGATAATCAGGTTGGCGTAGAAACATATATTTATGATTTTGATGCTGACGTATATGGCAAGAGTATAGAAGTTAAACTTCTAGAGTTTAAGAGACCTGAGATGAAGTTTGCAAGTGTCGATGAACTCAAGGCCCAGATGACAAGAGATATAGAGAACATTTCTAAATGAAATTATATTTTCTTAATAATTTTTAACTGTTTTTTAACAAAACTATATATGAAATTATGTTAAAGTTTTTACGAGTTGAAATTTAATTACAGGGGATAAGTGTTATGAATTACAACCATAGAAACTTTACCAAGAAAATCAGCTTTTTGCTGGTAGCGCTCTTGATTGGCTTTAATACCTTTAGTTTGACCACTAGAGCGGCAGAGCCAACTATTCAGCTGTCTACCCGAAATACTGTTTCAAATGCTACTTCTTTAGAAAATACAGAGGGCAAAACTACTGTTGCAGATCTTAGAATAGATGAACTTGAGGAGCCTACCAGTGGCAAATTACTAGATAATTTTGCTAAAGTTAGGACTTCTCAGGGATTCTTTTGGAATATTCCTGTAATTTGGCTTGATGAAGCAGGGGAAATATCCAGTCTTTGTATTCCGGGCAAAAAATATGCACCAATCTTTGCATTCTATATTCCTGATAATTACATTGTTATAGGTTCAAACGGTTCATCTACTTTTAGTGTTAAACTCCCGGATTTTGTCGAAAAACTCTATGCGGAAAAACGCTTTCTTTCTGTAGTTAATCCGCTTTCAGGTATTACGTATATTACGACACCGTCTGTTGTAAGGATTCTTGGCTCTGAAAGAGGAGCAGGAATCTTTAATTCACCTGAGCTAAAAAATTATACATCTATCGCCAAGATGTCTTCTATGAGTGATCTTGTGGCAGTTGGAAATGCGATTAGCAGCGATATTCAGCAGTCCGCAGAAGAACTGAGTGATTCCTGGTATGCACATAATAATTACGATTCAGAGTCGGGTAATCCCGGTACATCTGCAAATCAGGATGAAGGCAGTCAGGATGGAGAGTGGGATGATGAAGATGAAGAACCATTGGATGGAGGAGATGATGACGATCCTGATGAGCCGGATGAACCCCAGGTTGACCTTGTTGCAATCCACTGTTCTCAAAATGTAATTGATGAGTTGGGAAGAGATATCATGTCTAATTTTCTCAACCTGATCATGAATGTTGTAGAGCCGCAGGCAGTATATTGGCTCAAGGAAAGCTTCTCTTCCTATGGAGAGGGAGCTGCCAATAATGCTCTTGGAAAAGAAATAGGTCTTTATATTTATGACTCCAGATTTAAGAATGACCCTGACAAAGATAAAAATGGAGTCCTGGCTTATGTATCTTCTAATATGACTACTGATGAAGAAGGTGATAGTATTTATGGATACTATGTAGCTGTAAATACGGAATCTCTTTATGAAAAAGCAGAAGATGGAAGTTATGAACTAAAAGCAGATGAAATTGATAATCTGAATAATACGCTTGTTCATGAAATGATGCACGCGTTCATGGACGATTATACAAGAACCGGTATGGAGGGGTATTCAAACGTTGCATTTGATTATACAGCTGATGAAAACAAATTCCCTACCTGGTTTATAGAAGGAAGTGCTACAAGTGTAGATAATGTCTATGCATACAGAAATGATATCTTTTGCGCTATGCATACAGATAGTGAAGATGCATTGTCTGACTATACCATTGATTCACTTCTTGGATATTACAAGAATTATAATGATGAAGAGTATGGATCTCCTAGTATAGATTCATCCAATAAGTACTACGATTCTGCTAAGAATGCTGCAAGTGCTTATGTGTCCGGATATCTTGCATGTTTGTATCTGGCGGATCTGGCTGTCAATAAGGGATATGTTCAGGATATTACAACGTCAAGGTCCACTGATGAAGAAGGAAATGTATCCTTTAGCTCTTTTGCCATAAAAGGCGGATTTGACGCAATTCTTGGAAGGCTTCACGATGGCTATTCACTTGACTCTATTATTACTGACATATCAGATGGAAAATATACAAGCACTGAGAGCTTCCAGAATGCATTCCTGACCGGAACATATAATGAGGAGAGCAGAAATTACGAGAATTATGATGATTCAGCAACATTTTGCGTAGATTTTCTGAATTATCTAAACAGAGTTAGTAAAGATCTTACGGGAGATTCTGAAAATGTAGCGTTTGCAAATGGTTCAATTCTTTTAGACTTTAGCACGGAGTTAAAATCTCCGTTTTCCGGAGAACTGCCGGATGATATGCCACAACAGAGCATATTTACAATAGCTGATTCATGTGATCATGTTACTTCTACGGTTGATAATGATGTTGCCTGGCATTCTGCCGGAGTAAAAGGGCCTGCTGTTCCGGATAATGATCAGAATGATGAACCTGATTCTGCGTCGGAAGATGAAGGACAGATAGCAGCCAGAGTTTCCGAGACAGTGGATACTTCAGGTACCTCTGATGAGGCAGTTGCAAGTAATAGTATTGATATGGCAAAAGAAATATCTGAGGATGCTTCTTCTGATATTGATATAGAAAAGGAGATAGCGACAGAAACTCAGGATGAAGCATCAAAAGAATCTTCATCTGAATCCGGAGATGAGCAGGAAGAATCTGCAACTGATAATAATGAAAATAAAGTTGTTGAGGATGCCCAGTGTACACCTACAGTAACTAATGATCAGACAAATATGACAGATACAAAGTTCCCGATTTCGAATGAAAATAGGGATGAGTCAGTTCCGGAGGATCCCAAGCCTCAGCTTCCAGATGAATCACAAGAAGACAATAATGACAACGAATCAGATGGAAGTAATGACGACGAAGCTAATGAGTCTGAAGAAAAACAAGAGGAAAGCAGCGAGTAACTTATCGTATTAAAAGGAGTAAAGGAACTATTCTTCTTTATGAAGAATAGTTCTTTTTTTGTGTTTATAAACAGAAAATAAATAGTTCTAAACAAATCATAAATAATCACGGATTATACAAAAGAAATGTATTTTATGATTATATATATGATTTGGTGTCATGTATAACTATATAAACCTAATTAATATATCAAAAATGTGTGTGTAAATTTTCGAATGAGAGGGAATGAGATATGAAGAAGAATATTATGAACAAGCAGATTATTAAGGCAATTGCAATCGGTATTAGTGCAAGCATGGCTTTGCAGCCGGTAGCAGCACTTGCAGCTGATAATGACGACATCAATTTAGATCCGGCAAAAGCATCTGATGACGATAATTCTATTTCTGAGAAAGAAGCTCAGGAATCTTTTGATACAGCAATAGATACAGCAGTAGATGCAGCAGGAGATGTTGCAAATGCTTATGACAATGCAGTAGAGAATGATTCAGCAGTTACAGGCTATACAGGAGATGAGGAAATAGTTTCTAATCCTGTTAACGAAGATACAAATGGTTCTATCCAGAATAAGATCGGCGAGCTTCAGGATAGCGTAGGAGAAGTTGATAAAACTAATGCTCCAGCAATCGCAACTGACGTTACTGATATAGATACAAACAAAGAAGCAGTTGGTACTGCTCAGGGCGATGTAGAAGATAAGGCAGCTGAGATTTCTTCTATAGCTCAGGAAACAAAGGAAACAGTTACTGAAATCAATAATGAAGTTGCAGCAGCGGGTGAGGCAGCAGAAAATGCTAAGACACAGGCTGATGTTGATGCTGCAAATGAGCTTATTAAGACAGCTGAAGAAAACGTTGAGAAGGCACAGGCTGATCTTGATCAGGCTAAGCTTGATTATGAAGCAAAAGAAAAAGAGTATGAGGAAGCTAAGAAGGCAGAAGCTCAGGCACAGGCCGACTATGATGCAGCTCTTACACAGACTGGCGCTGATATAGAAGAAGCAAAGGCAAACCTTCTTAAGGCGCAGCTTGCAGCCGCTTCTCTTAAGGAGCTTACAGAGGCAGCAGCTGGCGATATTGCAACTCAGGAAGCTGATTTACAGAAGCAGATTGAGACTCTTGCAGATGCTAAGGCTGGTCAGGCAGAGCAGGATAAGAAAGATATAGCAGCTAAGGCAACTCAGGATAAGGCTGATGTAGATGCTAAGGCGGCAGCTGATAAGGAAGCCATTGAAAAGAAGGCAGTTGACGATAAGAAGGCTATTGATACACAGGCTACAAAGGACAAGGCTGATATTGATACTCAGGCAAACAAAGACAAGGCTGAAGTAGATAAGAAAGCTAATGAAGACAGGAAAAAAGTTGACGAGCAGGCTAACAAGGATAAAGCAGCTGTAGAACAGAAGGCAACAGAAGATAAGAAAGCAATTGAAAAGAAGGCAGCAGAGGACAAGGCAGCCATCGAAAAGAAGGCTGGAGAAGATAAGGCAGCAGTAGACGCTAAGGCTAAGGCTAAAAAAGAAGCTATAGATAAGGCAGCAGAGGAAGCTAAGAAGAATAAGAGAGAGCTCTCTGAAGCTGAAATTAAGAAGATTGAAGAACAGGCTAAAAAAGACAAGGCAGAAGTAGATGCTAAGGCTAAGGCTGAAAAGGAAGCTATTGATGCGAAGGCAGTAACAGACAAGGCAGAAGTAGATACTAAGGCTACGACAGACAAGGCAAATGTAGATACAAAGGCAACTCAGGAAAAGAATAACATTGACGCTAAGGCAACAACAGATAAGAACAATATCGATACAAAGGCAACTCAGGATAAAGCAGCGGTAGATACTAAGGCAACAGCAGATAAGAAAGATATTGATGATAAAGCAACAGCAGATAAGAAAGATATCGATGACAAGGCAACTGCAGCTAAGGGCGGAATTGATACTGAGGCTGATGGAAAGAAATCCGATATCGATACTAAGGCTGGAACAGAAAAGGGTAAAATTGATTCTGATGCTACAGCAGCCAAGAATAAAATAGACACTGACGCAGCAGCAGAAAAAGAAGCTATTGATACAAAGGCAGCAGCTGATAAGAAAGCTATCGATGATCAGGCAGATATCGCCAAAGGCGCCATCGATACTAAGGCTACAGACGATAAGAAGGCAATTGACGATGCACTTCCAGGACAGCTTGCTAAGGTAGATAGCGATGCAACAGAGGCCAAGAATAATATAGATAACAAGGCTACATCTGATAAGAATACAATAGACACAAACGCTCAGGCGGCTAAGGACGCTATTGATGCAGAGGTTAATGAAGCTACAGCTAGCAAGTACATGATTGACACTGATCTGGCAGGCAAGATTGCAGCATTAGAGCAGGAGAACAAGCAAAGATCTGATAATGAACCTCGCATTTATGAAGCGATTACAGCAGCGTTGTGGGCAGCCAATAACGATGCAATCCTTAACAATAATGAGCAGATTGCAGAATATCTGGTTCAGTACATGTTCTATAAGGGCGATCAGATAAACAATGTGGATCTGACTAAAGGAGTATATTTCGATTCTCATGTACATCAGCTCAATTCAGACAATAATCACATTACAGTATCTTATTATCTGAAGGGGGCAACACAGCCTACAATCGAGAAGTATGATTTCTGGACATATAAGAGAGAAAATGCTGGTTCTGACAAGCTCAAAGAAGAAAAGAGAAACTATTCTTACACATATATAGTTGTTTACAAGAAAAATGATCATACAATCCAGTACTCTCAGCTTGATTTTGCAACAGATTATGCTGCAGAGAATGCAAGAAGACAGGAACTCAATGCACAGTATGATGAGATCATAAATGGCGCAGATGATAGAAAAGCAGCTATCGATGAGAAGGCATCTGAAGATAAAACAGCTATCGATACAAAGGCAACGGCAGATAAGAAGGCCATTGATGATGCAGTTCCTGGTAAGAAGTCAGCTTTGGAGACAGAAGCAGCTGAAAAGAAGGCAGCTATCGATACAAAGGCAACAGCTGACAAGGCAGGCATTGATGAAGTAGCAACAGGCAAGAAGACAGCCATTGAGAATAAGGCAACAGCTGACAAGGAAGAAGTTGATAATACTGCTACTAGCAAGAAGGCAGCCATCGAAGAAGAAGCAACTGGCAAGAAGGCAGCCATCGACACAAAGGCTATAGAAGATAAAGCAGCTATCGATGCTAAGGCAACAGCTGACAAGGAGGCTATCGACAACAAGGCAACAGCTGACAAGGCTGACATCGATACAAAGGCAACAGCAGATAAGAAGGCTATCGATGATGCAGTTCCTGGCAAGAAGAAGGCTATCGATGATAAAGCAACAGCAGATAAGGCAGACATTGATACAAAGGCAACAGCAGATAAGGCAGCCGTAGATACAAAGGCTACAAATGAGAAGAACAGCATCGATAAGAAGGCTGGAGAAGAGAAGCAGAATATAGCTGATAAGGCAGAAAAAGATAAGAAGGCAGTAGACGAGAAAGCTAAGAAAGAAAAAGAAGAGATAGAAAAGAAAGCTAAGAAGGCTACTGAAGATGAAAAGAAGAAGCTTGAAAATGAAATAAAGGCTATTAATAAGAAGGCTGATGCTGACAAGAAGGCCATCGACAAGCAGGCTGATGCTGACAAGAAGGCCATTGACAAGAAGGCTGCTGATGATAAGAAGGCAGTCAATGATCAGGCTGATAAGGATAAGAAGAAGGTAAACGAAGACGCTAAGGCAGCTAAAGATGCCATTGATAAGAAGGCTAGAGAAGATAAAGATACTATCAAGGCTAACGCTGATGCAGCTAAGAAGGCTATTGATGACAAGGCTAAGATAGATAAGGCTACAGTAGAAAGTAAGGCAACAGCAGCTAAGACAGCAGTAGATAGCAAGGCAACAGCAGATAAGAAGGATGTTGATGATAAGGCAGCAGCAGATAAGAAAGCCATCGATGATAAGGCAGCTATAGACACAGCAAAAGCTGATTCAGCAGCACAGAGTGCAGCAGCAGAGAAGGCTGGAGCTAAGGCAGCAGCTGCAGCAGCATTCCAGGATGCTCGTGATGCATACAATGCACTTAGCCAGAAGGCCATCGATGCAGCAACAGCAGTAACTAATGCTCAGAATAGACTTACAGCTCTTGAGAATTCTCTTAAGGCTCTTATCGCAGGCAACATCATTGATAAGGCAAGCTTTGAAGCTAGAATCGCAGACCTTGCTTCTCAGATCAAGACAGCAAAAGATGACCTTGGTAAGGCACAGGATGATCTCGACAAGGCAACTGATGATCTTGTAAAGGCACAGGATACACTTGAGGATGCACAGAAGGCAATCGACGCTGCAAATGCAGCAGCTAACCAGGGCGGTACAGGAACTGGAACAGGCACAGGAGCAGGAACAGGAACTGGAGCTGGAACAACAGGCGGAACAGGAACAGCTACTACAATAGTTGATGCTCCTACAGCAACAACAGCTAACCCAGGTGCAGCAGTGGCAAACGCAGCAGGCGGTACAGGCACAGCAGACGCTGGAGTAGCAGGTGCAGCAGGCGCTGGAGCAGCTGATGCAGGCGCAGGCATCGGAGCAGGTGCTGGAAATGCAGGCGGATCAGTTCTCGGAGCACAGAGAGAATACGAAGACAATAAGGCTACAGATGATGCTAAGGAAGTAAAGACTAAGGAAAAGACTCCTGAAACTAAGGATGAGACAAAGACTTCTAAGGTATCCAATATCGAAGACGAAGAAACAGCTAAGTCAGCAATGCCAGTTGACGAGACCAAGAAGGGCTTCCCATGGTGGATAATCGTTATTGCAGCAGTAACCGGAGTATCAGCAGAAGAATACATGAGAAGAAAGAATAAAGCTACAAATAAAAATGATTCTCAGAAGTAATAATTAAAGGAAACACACACATTCCTCTTATTCATTGATTGGGAGGGTTCCAACATACATGGAACCCTCCCTTTTTTCTTGCATTAAGCCAAACGAATTGTAGAAGACAATGCTCCATACAGTACTCACATACCATCCCTTAAAAATCATAAAACATAATCACAAATACAAATATAATATTAAATATGATTGGTTTTATGATTTTGCTTTTGCTATAAATAATGAGTTGTTAAAAAAATGTGTGTGAGGAATTTAGTATGAAAAAGAAATTTTTAAACAAGCAACTCGTTAAAGCAATTGCAGTGGGAATCAGTGCCAGCATGGCTCTTCAGCCAGTTACAGTATTTGCTGGAAACGAGGATAGCAATGTGCCAGATCCAAGTGGCGAAGATGTCATCGAAAATGTTGAGAATACACCACTCGATAGTGTAAAAAAAGCAGAGAATGATTTTGCTGATTCAATTAACCATGAACAGAATGGCTTGGCAAAATCTGTTGAGGATATTAGTAAAAACATTGGTAATGTATTTGATGAAGCAACAGATTCAGCTTCTGATGGCGATACATCAGTTCCAAATAGTGATACATCAAATGATAATACTATAACAAACAAAGAGCTTAAAAAAGTATATGATGATAATGCAGACAAGATTCAGGAAGATGCTGGTGCTCTTTCTAGTGATCTTGAGGTTATACAGGAAGATGTTAATAATCTTAATAATACTATTAATAACGGTGAAGATAGCATTGCCGAAACTCAGAATACTAGAAACGAAGCTGTAGATAATCTTGACAAGCCAATTGCTAATGTTGAGTCAGCTGCAAATGAAGCTACAGAGGCATATAAAGACGTTGCCGATAGTATTGAAAAAGTCAGCCAGAAAATTGAAGATGCTAATACTCAGGTTGAGGCAGATGCCGCATATAAGGAAGCTGAAGAGCTTGCTAATAAAGCTAGTGAGGATTTCGAAAAGGCTCAGAGTAACTTTAATACTACAAAAGAAGCTTTTGAGAAAGCACTTGATGAAGCAAATAAAGCTCAGGAAGCTTATCTTGCTGCAGTTGATGCTGCAAATGGTAAGGCTGCAGAAGCAAAAAAACATCTTGAAGAAGCACAGGTAAATGTAAATAAGTTAAATTCAGATCTTGAAGCAGCAACTAAGGATCTTGCTATAGCAAGAGAGAATGCCGAAGCTGCAAAAGAGCTTGATATTGATGGAAAGAAAAAAGCCTTTCATGATATATCTGAAGATAAAAAGAAAGCTGTTTTAGAATTAAAAGACCTTAAAGCAAAAAGAAATGCTGGAGCAGACGCTCAGAAAGTTGTAGATGATGCCAAGGCAGCAGCAGCAAAGGCAGAAAAAGATAATGATGAAGCAATCAAGGCAGGACAGAACGCTCAGAAAGTTGTAGATGATGCCAAGGCCGCAGCAACAAAGGCAGAAACAGACAATGCGAAAGCAATTCAGGCAGGAAAAGACGCTCAGGGAAGAGTAGATGCAGCTAAGGCTGCAGCAGCACAGGCAGAAACAGATAATGATGAAGCAATCAAGGCAGGACAAGCTGGTCAGAAAGCTGTAGATGATGCCAAGGCCGCAGCAGCACAAGCAAAAACAGACAATGCAACAGCAATTCAGGCTGGAAATGATGCGCAGAAGTTAAGAGATGAGGCTGACACAATTAGAGATAATGCACAGAAGCATCTTGAGTATTTAGATACGATTGAACCTAAGAGTATTGATAATGTTGGCTTGCCTACAAGTACGGGACATAATCAGGGAATTGCAGAGCAACTTATCACCTATTGGGTGCTGTCACAGAACCCTAATGCAAAAGTGGAAAGAACAGGTAATCATAATTATAATAAATTCAAAGGAAAACATTTCTTTGCCATGATAATAGATGGACAAGAACATTATTATAATTTTGATACTGATTCTTGGGGAAATAATATTAGTGTTTTTGAATTGGATTCTAATAAGAACAAAAAAGGTGATGTGTTCATTACCAGGAAGAACTATACAGATATAAAAGCTAATGCTCAGAAAAATGCAGAAGCCGCCAAAAAAGCAGCTGAGCAGGTAGCCAAAGCCAATGATGCAGCAATCAAGGCAGGACAAGCTGCTCAGAAAGCTGTAGATGATGCCAAGGCCGCAGTAACACAGGCAGAAACAGACAATACAGCAGCAATTAAAGCGGGAGAAGACGCACAGGGAAGAGTGGATGCAGCTAAGAATGCAGTAACACAGGCAGAAACAGATAATGATGCAGCAATCAAGGCAGGACAAGCTGCTCAGAAAGCTGTAGATGATGCCAAGGCCGCAGTAACACAGGCAGAAAAAGATAATGATGCAGCAATTCAGGCAGGAAAAGACGCTCAGGGAAGAGTAGATGCAGCTAAGACTGCAGCAGAACAGGCAGAAAAAGATAATGCAGAAGCAATCAAAGCGGGTGTTAAGGCAAAAGAAGATCTTGTAGGCGTTAAAAAAAGAGTTAAAGAACTGACTGAAAAGAAACAGGAAGCAGAAGCTGCGCTTAAACTTGCTCAGAAATATACAAAAGAATATGAGGCAGTACTCAACTATTACAACAAGCTTGCAACAGCTGCTTCTGAAGCAAATGAGAAATTTAATAATGCATCTGATGAGCTTAAAAAAGTAAACGCTGCAATTGATAACCTTACAGCTAATGATGTGACAGGAGAGCCAAATGATAAGGTTACAAAAAGGCTTAATGATCTCAAAGAACAGTATAAAGAGGCGAAGGCTGCTTTTGCTGCTGCTCAGAAAGCTCAGAAGAATGCTAATGATGAGCTTGCTAAGGCTGAAGAAAAGCTTGCTGATAAGAAAGCAGAAATTGCAGAAATCATCAGAAGAAATGCTGAAAACAGTGCTAAGTCAAATCAGTCAGATGACAATAGAAATGCTGACGCTGTATATTCAGGTGACAATGACCTTGGAAATGAAGCAGATTCAACTGTAGACGTTATTACTGCAGTAGCCACAACTAAGACACTTACAGCTAAGGTTCCTTCATTAGCTGTTAATACACAGGCTACACCAGCAGTTCTTGGAGCAAAGAAGTCTTCAAAAGCTGCAACAAAGGTTAAATCTGTAAATGTGGTAGCTAAGGCTGATTCAAACGATACACAGGCAGCAGGTTCTGATGCGACCGTAGCAGTTCCTGAAGATGCAGCAATAACTGAAGAGAACAACGCTAAGTCAGAGGAGAGCACAACATCTGAGAATAAGAATGATCTTAATGGTGGAGCAACAGAAATCGCTGAGACAGAAATGCCTCTTGCAGCAGCTCCTTCAGAAAAGAAGAGCCCTCTTCCAGCAGTTATTGTTGCAATCCTTGCAGCACTTGGAATCTCTGTAGAGGAAGTAGTTAGAAGAAATTCTAAAAAGAATAAAGCTGATCAGAAGACAGACAAGAAGTGATAGCTAGTTGTTAATACACCAAATAGGGAATATTATGCCCATAATATAAAGTCCTTTTTGGAACACACACATTAAATTAGGGAGCAGGTCCTCGTGACCGGCTCCCTAATGTGTTGTACAAGACAGTATTGATAAAAGTTATCATATAAACATATTGTTCTCCTAATAAGAGTTAGCATATACTAACAATGCTGCTCTTTTGCGGCTAAAATAGTAAATCTAAGTTAGGGGGAACAATGAAAAAAGTTGTATCTATTCTCTGCGCAGTGACAATAGCTGCGTCTATGTTCTTTCAAGGAACAATCGTACAAGCAGCTGATATAGGTGACTCTGCTATGGTAGATAGCAGTAGTGCAGAATTATCAGCTGATCCTATCGAATCAGATAGTAGTACAGAGTTGCCATCAGAGTCTATCAAAGCTGATAGTAGCAATCAGGAATTATCTACAGATTTTACTAATGTAAGTCTTACCTCCGTGGAATTATCCGGTGGTGCTGTAGTATTTAGCTTTGATTGTGATGGTGACAAACTATACAGCATCGTTCAGGAGGGATTGAAAGTCCTGATTGGAGATAAGGAAATAGCGTATGAACCAAACTATAGCTACTTTGGCTATAACAATCAGGGAACATACATAAAAAGCGGAAATGCTATATATTTCTATCCATCAGACTTTGCTGAGGGAGACAATATAGTTTCTCTTTCTTCAAAAGAAATAAATCTTAAGATTGGTGTTAAGAAGACAACAGTAAGTGAGAGCTGGTTTGGAAATGAATATGCATTTGAAACCTTTGAAGTAGCGCAGGATCAGGAAGAACCGGCAGAAGAACCTGAAAAAGAGAAAAAGCTCTTTATCCGCCTGGTTGGAAGCTTCGAATCCAAGATGGTTGGAGAAGAAGATGTGGATGCTATTTCAAGCGCGACAACGGCACCATATCTTCCTGAGAATGCTAATTCGGTCAAGCTCCAGGCTGCCCTTGTCGATTATGCTTTTTCTAATGAAGAGGTTTTGGAACAGGATTGGCACGAACTTAGCTTTTTTTGTACGGAAGAAGGTTCTGTCAGAGTTAATGAAGATCCTACTAAGACAAAAATTGTAATTGAGCCTGAATGTGAAGGAATAACCGGAAACTACAATATTTTTACAGGTGATGTCACTTTGACAGGTAAGCCAATGAAGGCCGGTACATACAATGTTCATGTAGAATTCACTGATGATCAGGACAGACATGCAACAAGTAATACTGTTCCATTTACAGTTAATGCCCTTGATGAGAAGCTCACCAACCATCTGAGGCTTGAGAACTGTACACAGACAGGTGATGGATATTATATCTATGACCAGGATCCATGGTACATTGAGGATCTTGGAGCAGATACAGTAGTAGTGCCCAAAGAGATCAAGGCATGGTACGGTTCACATACAATGGGAACCTATTCTGAAATTGGTAAGATAATATCTCTTTCAAATGGCGAAGAACCTGAACAGACACTGGTAATTCCGCAAGGCTGTAACCTTACTATGATAAATGTCAGAGTACACAGCGGTGTCAGGATCCTTGTTCAAAACGGAGCTAAATTTTCTATTAGACAGTCAACTCTGGAAGGAATTGTAGAAGTAGAAAATGGAGGAACACTTTCCTGTGATTATGTAGATTACGGAGAAAATGCCGGCTTTATCTTTGGCTCAGCCGTAAACGGACAGATCAGGTTAAAAGACGGAGCTACAATTGAAAATGCAAGAATAATTTCCCACACAAATTATTCTGCAAGAGATGATGTTAACAGAAGAAATCAGGAGCCTGTAGTTGTGGTAGAGGGAAATGTTAGTGTTAAAGGAAATCTCTACATTCTTGCAGATGAAGCTCCAAACGGATCCTTTGGACAGACAGCTCTTTTAGTAAGTGGAACTTTGAATATTCCTGCCGACTCTACAGTTGCAGCCTATGGCGGCGGAAGTTCAAATCTTACTGCCAAGGGCGGCGACGCAATTGTTCTTGATAAAGGCATGATCCGGGGCGATGGTAATCTGATTGCTGTTGGAGGCTTTGGAATGAATCTGACAGCAGACAGATCCTTACTCGGCGGAGGTGCCGCTATTACAGGAGATGGCTCCATTGATGTAAAAAGAGTTTACGCTGAAGGCGGCTCCAGTTTTGACACTTTAGTTAAGCCTGTGCAGGGGAATATCCTTGTATCAGACAGAACAAATATAACTGCTGTATATGGCAGGTCAAATGGTGAAACCAGTGATAAATACTGGCATGGAACAGGAGATGATAACACTGTTCCAGCCTTGGATATGTATTTTGAAAACACGGAGCCTTCTGAACCTGCGCCGGCCGATGAAGAAATCGTGTACAAAGATGGTGTGTATATCGGAACAGGTAAGGGCAAAAAAGGAGAAATCAAGCTTTCGGTAACAATAAAAGCAGGAAAGGCTGTTGATATCTCCGAAGTATCTCAGAATGAGACTCCTTCCTTCTGGGCTAAGGCCAAAGAGCTAATTGAAACTATAAAGAGCAAAACACCAAAGGCTACAGAAGTTGATGCAATTGATACTATAACCGGTGCAACAGTGAGCTCAAAAGGAATAAAAGAAGCTGTAAACGATGCTTTTCTTCAGGCTAAAAAAGCTGCAGAAGCTGAAAATGAAGATGATACGATCACCGGTGAAGGAACATTAAACAATCCTTACCAGATCAGTAATGCGGCGCAGCTTGCAAAGTTTGCAGGAAACGTTGACGAAGGAGATAACTACTCAGGAAAATATGTGGTTCTTACAAAAGATATAGATCTTGGCAGGATTGAGAACTTTAACTCGATTGGAACAGAGGATGGGTTTAACATTTTTGCAGGTTCCTTTGATGGCAGAAATCATGTGATCAATAATATGACTATACGAGCTGAAAAAGCTGCAAATACAGGCTTTTTTACAGCTCTTGCAGCAAATGCCCAGGTTAAGGATCTTAAACTTGAAAATGCTCATATAGAAGCAAGTGGGGACTATAGCCTGTATGCAGGGTTTGTAGCAGGTAATATCAAGAAAGCTGCAGTTATTGACCACTGCGCAGTTTCCGGAAGCATGAAGGTAACTTCAGATTCATCAACTGCTGAAGTTGGCGGAATTGTCGGCAACATGATGCTCAAATCAGTTGTGAATAGCTGCATGTCAGATGTGACAATAAATGCCGAATTCGCAGAAGGCTCTGTTGCTGACATTGGAGGAATTGCAGGTCTGTCCAAGATGAATGCACTAGTTTACAACTCATCTGCAAAAGGATCATTAAATGCAGTGGGAAGTGACGGCCTTCAATCTGGTGGCGTAGTTGGTAATGCCATGGGTAAGACCGACAATGTGGTTTCTACTGCAACTATTTCTGGACAGGGCGCTAAGGGCGCCTTGTTTGGGACACTTGATTCATTTGGATACGCTGCTCATTATTATTCATCTGCCAAAGAACTGACAGTAGCAGGAAATAAGCAGGAAGAAGTTAATGATAACTATTCTGCAGCTCTTTTAAACAGCAATATTTCTGAACTTTATAAGGTATATGATGCCTGCGATTACTATAAGTGGGGGCAAAACGGGGATAACTTAATTATTACTGATGAAGTATGGCATGAGACAGCAATTGACGCTTCAATATTTGATGGCGGTGATGGCTCAGCTGAAGATCCATACAGAATTTCCAACAAGGAACAGCTCATTAAATTTGCGTCTTCCCTTAATGCGGAGATTTTATATGATGGCAAATTTGTTGAACTGACTAATGATATTGATATTTCTGATGTAGAGAACTGGGAACCTGTGGGCGGATCGGAGTTTGCTTTTAACGGAACCTTCGATGGAAAAGGACATACCATATCGGGATTAAGAGAAGGAACTGCTGATAAGCCAAGACAGCTCAGCACAGAAGCTGAAGATTTTTCAAATGCTCTTGGACTTTTTGGAACACTTGGAATCAAGGGAGCAGTTAAAAACCTAAATCTTACAGATGTAGAAATCTACGCATACAGACTTGATGCAAGCTTTGTTGGCGGTATTGCGGGATACATGCAGGGCGTAACTGATGAGTCATCCAGACAGGGTGCAATCATTGATACTTGTTATGTTCAGGGGAAAATATATTCAGCAACTCATGAAAAGAATGCCTATGTAGGCGGCATCGCAGCCCGCCAGTACAAAGGCGCAGTTATAAACTGCCACACAGATGTAGATTTGAAATCCACTGTAGAATATGGCGAATCTATTGCTTCTGTAGGTGGTATTACAGGAATGACTAACAGAGGACTCGTAGCTAACTGCTATTCTACAGGCAAATACTATGGAAGCATGGTTCGTGATATAGAAAACGAAATCGAGGGAATGTCATCTGTAGGCGGTCTTGTAGGTGTAGATGCTGGAGACCTGGTAAACTGTTATGTCAGTGGTGACACAACTTCTGAACATTACAGCATCTATACAGGAGCTGTGACCGGATGGGTTACGGGAATTGGTAAGGCCTATCAGAGCTTTTACGATAAGAACACCAAAATGACTATAGCGGGACGCCCTGAAGCTGAGGTTCAGCCATACGGAACCAAGACTGTTGGTGGCGTTAATGAGGAAGGCGTTGCATATGAGGGCGGTGTTGTAGATCAGCTTGATCCATTTACAGCCGATAAATACGCTGATGTTGCTAAGTCTCTTAATAAAAACTTTGATTCTTTTGCCATAGACATTTCTAAATATGGCCTTTCGGAGAATGCTCTTTATCTCTGGAAATTCCAGAATGGAAAAGTGATTTTAACAAGTGACAGAGCAAAAGTTACCTATGTTCAGCCGGAAGCTGAGAAAGTGCCTGTTGAGCCGCTCGTGATGCAGGATGGTACCTGGTATGGCAGAGACAAATCGGTTGCCGTAGTAGTTAAGATCATGGTAAAAGATGGAGCTGTTATTTCTGAGGAAGTATTAAGTGGTAATAAGAATGATAGCGAGAAATATCTGGAAGCCCTTAAAAGAGCGCAGGATAAAGCTATTTATGGAGATCCTACGGCTTATGGCGCAGGAGATCCTTCCAAATTTGCAGGAGGAACAGGAACAAAAGAGAACCCTTACCTTATTGCAAATGAAGAACAGCTCAGATATATTGCCCAGGCAATAAATGAAGATGAAGTCTGGGACAATAAGTACTTTAAGCAGACAAAAGATATTACTCTTTCTGATGAAGAGTGGATGCCGATAGGCTTTGCTATAAAGGCCAAGATAAAGGGTGATCCTGTCCTGTTTAGCGCTTATCCATTCAGAGGAAATTATGATGGCGCAGGTTACACTATTTCGGGCTTTAGGATTGGATCCAAGGATGCTCCTGCCAAGATGTATACTGCCGCAATGTTTGGATTTACAGGTGGTGACTATGAGTCAAACCTTGTGTATGGTGATGATGTTCAGAAGGTTGAACTTAAGAACATTAATCTGAAAAACATATACGTCAATAATGAAGTCCTCTATGATACTTATGCAGCAGGGCTTGTCGGAACAGGCCAAAACGGAGTATTCATTGATAACTGCAGCGTGACCGGTGTAATAAATGTCAAAGCTGATGATATTGCCAGCCGAGGAGCAGGACTTGCAGCCAGCATGTTAAGAGGCCTTGTGACCAACTGCTGGACAAATGTGTATATAAATGCAGTAACTGAGGACGGAGATGTATATGCAGGAGGCCTGTTTGCAGTAACTAATAGAATCAATGCAATAAACTGCTATACACTTGGCGATGTTTGCGGAAGTTCTAATACCAATAATAAGGTTCATATTGGCGGACTTACAGGTATGGCAGGTGCTTTCCAGTACAACTGCTATGCGATGGGCAATGTTACATCAGACAGACCAACAATTGATCTTGGTATTGCAGACGGCAGAATTGCTAATATTGCCTATGACAGAAATTGTTATTACAATACTGATGCTAAGCTTACCGAGAACGGAGTTGTCATTGAGAGCGTATATACAGGAGCTGACGGAACAGGAAGCAGTAAGGATGTCACATTTGGTAAAACAAGGTCAGAAATAGGAAGCAAGAAGTTTGCAGATTTGCTGAATAAGAATGTTGATAGTGTAGTATCAGAACTTGAAGCTGCCGATATTGAACTTGGCGGAATTATGGGTATCTACTATAATGCAGGATCATCAGGCCTGAAGAGATGGGTGGTAAAAGATGGAGTTGCTGTCTTTGGAACTCAGAAGAGCCAGCAGGATAAAGGAGGAATAGATAAGCCTTCAGAAAATGAGAAGCCCTCAAACTACTCATTTACAAGTAATACTACATATTTTGAAACACAGGCAAAGGAAACTAATACAAGTGCTCAGAACAATTTGGAAGGAGTTCTGGGAGCAAAGAAGGAAAATGCAGTTTCTAAAGAAATAAGGAAGAACTCCAAGATCAAATTGGAAACAGCTGCGACAGATTCTGATGGCATAGATAAAAAAGATTCAATCAATGTTGCAAACACAAATGAGTCTTCTGATGGATTTGATAATACTACGGTTAAGGACAATACTGAGGAAGCAAGTGAGACTGACTTGGACGATGCAGTAGGAGCAGCTTCTACTTCCGGCAGTAATGCAGAAATACCTGACCCGGAAGTCCCGCTTTCATCAGGCGGTTCGAATGTACCGGTAGTTCCAATCGTAATTATTGTAGTAGCTCTGGCTGCCGGAGCTGTTGCAGGTACCATGGCATATAGGAAAAAACGTTGATAATTTAAGAAAATTTAAGAAAGTTATGAGTCTATCATATAGCAAAAAGGACTTTACACTTATGTTTTTCTATGCTAAACTACATTAGTTGCTGACGAGAATTCAGTAACTGTTACAGAAACTACCTTTTACCCGGATAATGGATACTCCAACCTTTATCTGCGTAGCAGGCGGATTCACACAAAGTTAAGGGCTTGAGTAATATATTCAGCCCAGAGAAAAGGAGAAGAGAAATGATCGCAAAAGAGAAAAAGACAGAAGTTATCGAGAAGTTCGCTAGAAAAGCTGGCGATACAGGATCACCAGAGGTTCAGGTTGCTATCCTCACAGAGAGAATCAAGGAGCTCAATGCTCACCTTGACAAGAACCCTAAGGATCACCACTCAAGAAGAGGTCTTCTTAAGATGGTAGGTCAGAGACGTAGCCTTCTTGGTTACCTCAAGAAGAAGGATATCGAGGCTTATCGTAAGCTTATCGCTGATCTTGGTCTT